>AUXO011192583.1_pt1 | contig 17174 bp, 15 predicted proteins | sample 768731 | NCBI WGS metagenome assembly AUXO01 (sample SAMN02715735, study PRJNA202380) | gut metagenome | biome: sheep rumen | host: Ovis aries | place: New Zealand: Palmerston North
TCTATTACTTTTTTTAATACCAAAAATTTTTTAAAAAAAAATAGAAAAAAAATAGGAAATTATCTTATAGATAAACCACCTATTTCTATATTAGAACTAATTATCATTTTATTAGGTGCAGAATCATATTGTTTACCTTTAATTTCATTATAACTACCATTAGTTACTTTTGTATAACCATTAGCTCCATCAGCTCCACCAAGATTAATATTTGATTTAGCTAAAACTATAGGATTATAAGATTTTACATTAATTCCACCTATATCAACATTCAGATCCATAGCAGTTCCAAATTGACCATTACCTTTTATATTGATACCACCCAAGGTGACATTTGAATTAAATTTATCTAAGTGAGTTGTATTGGTCATATTTAGATTAATTCCTCCTAGAACAATATTATAATTTAAAGAATCTATACGTGAATTAGCTAAATTTCCTTGTAATCCTCCAGCAGTCATATCACCAGTTATGTTATACCTATATTTAGTACTTAACACAAGAGTTGTTTCTTTATTTTTAGAATCTATATTGACATTTAATGTTGATCCATTTACTGAATTAGTAACTGTTGTTTTCGATTTTTTATCTTTAACACCAGTTATATTATAAACATTATCTGTATCTTTAGCAAATAATATACGTACTCCACCAGTTTTTTGTTTAATATTTATGTTAATGTCTGTGATATTTTCTCCGCCAGTTTCTTCATCACTAGAATTATTCACTAATGAATTTAATTGATCATCTTTAAACGTTAGTTTATAATTTATTTTATTATGATTTGTATTGGATAATGCAGTACCGACACTCACTATAACTAATGATAAAACTAATAGTACTAAAATCAATATTCCTAATTTTTTATTCCCATTCATAAGAATAACCCCATTATAATTGCTAGAACTAAAAGCCAAATTCCGTATGCGGAAATGAATGCTTTTCCAATTCCCAGTTCATATTCTTTACATACAACAGATACTACTATGAACATTTTCCATACTACTGTTAAGAATAATAAAGGGAATATTATACCCAAACCTAAAACTGTACCAGCTAGACCAATTATTATAAATACGTCAAGAACGCTTGAATAAGATATTAAATTGAAAGTTCTTAAGAAATCACCATTTGCTCCAAATAGTCTAGTAGCAAGATTAATTAATAAAGCTTGTATAATCTTAAATATTAAATTAGAGAATAAACCTGAAATAATTAATATTCCTGTGGCTAAAGCACTTTTAGTTAATATTCCTAATGTTAATGCTAATAGTACTGTAAAAACTATTAGAGTTAAAATCCCATCATAGTTTTTTGATTGACTTTTTAAGTTAAATAAATCATCAGGTGATAGTAATACATCTGCACTATCCGTGAAAAAATTTATTATTTTAGATTTCATAATACTATATTATAATTAAATGATATAAATAAATATTCAATTACATTTCCCATTTATCTAAAATATCAATTTAATTGTTAAATAAAAAAATTTTAAAAAGAAATAATGAATATAGTAATATTAACTAATTAATAAGTATTACATATACATATTTAACAATAAAAAAAGGTGATGAGGAAATATGAAAGTGATAAGTGTTATAGCCAGTCCTAGAAAAACAGGAAATTGTAGTTCCATTGTCAAAAGAATTACGGAAGGTTTAATTGAGAATAATCATTCTAATTCTATTTATTATATTGATGAAATGAATATAAGTCCTTGTAAAGGATGTAAAAGCTGTAAACCATTAGAAGGAAGAAATCCAAGTAAATGTATAATACATGATGATTTTTTAAAAGTTATAAGTGAACTTGAAGAATCTGATGCTTTAATCTTTGCTGCACCAAATTATTTTTCAGAAATCAATGCTCAGGGAAAAATATTCATGGACCGGTTTTATTCATTGACTAAAGGCGTAAATAAAAAACTAATAGGTAAAAAATGTGTAATCATATACACTTATGGAGCTCCCATGGGCTCCTGTGACGAATATATTTATAAAAGAAGTAAAATATTTGAATCAATAGGATTGAATGTGATAGAAATAATGAGTATTGGCAACAATATTCCAACAAGTAATCATGAAAAAACAGAAAAAATCATGGATATCGCATATAACATAGGTTTAAACTTATAATAGAAGACTCAACAAAATATAATATATGAAATAGGAATATTTTAAGATTGAACTTTAATAAGTGATTGATATGGAAATAATGGAGTTAACTGAAAGTTTATCAGATGTTTGTGGAGTAGCTGATTTAAATTTAGAAAGAGACAAATTAATTTTCACTTATGGTGAAGATATTCTAATTTATCCTTATGCTATTGTAATAGGTCATAAAATGAATCCTGAAATAATAGAAAAAATTCCTTTAACTTATTCTAATGATCAATATGCCCAGGAATATTTAAATGAATATTCTGATTCATTTAAAAGAGCATCTGATATTGCAGAAAAAATAGTTAAATTAATTAATGAAAAAGGTTATGAAGCATTAATACTTGACGGATCAGGAACTAACCCCAAACTTAATCTTAAAAGAAATTTTAGTAATAAAGCCAGTGCTTCCATTGCAGGTCTTGGATGGATTGGAAAAAATGCAATGTTAATTAATGAAAAATATGGTCCCAGATTAACATGGTGTACTATCTTAACAAATGCTCCTTTAAGTGAATATACAGGCAATTATATGGATTCATTATGTGGAGACTGTACTTATTGTGTTAAAGCTTGTCCTGGAAAAGCAATAATTGATAATCCAAATCCGCAAATATCATATGATCCCGAAAAATGTGGTGCACATTTACAGCACATGGCTACCACGGGTCATTTGATGGCTTGTGGAATGTGTTTATATATATGTCCTTTTGGTAATGAAAAAACTAGAAAATTAATGGAAGAAAAATCTAAGTAGAATTAACTACTTTCTTTATCTTCTTGTATTATTTCATAAATCTTTTTAGCTAAATTTTTACTTATTCCATCAACTTCAGATAATTCCTTTATACTGGCATTATAAATCTCATCTAAATTTTCAAAGTGGTTTAACAGCGCTTGTTTTCTCTTTTTACCCACACCAGGTATTTCATCTAAAATCGATTTAGTGAATGCTTTACTTCTCAAGTTTCTGTGGAATGTTATAGCAAATCTGTGTGATTCATCTCTAACATACTGTACTAAATGAAGAGCTGTTGATTTTCTTGGTAATATAATTGGTTCACTTTTTCCGGGAACATATACTTCTTCAAATTTCTTAGCAAGACCAGCTAATGGTACATCAGTAATCCCTAATTCTTTAAATACTTCAACGGCCATTCCTAACTGCCCTTTACCTCCATCAATTAAAACTAAATCAGGTTTTATATACAATGAATCATTTGGATTATACTTTTTATCTTCTTCTTTTTCAACTAAATGAGAATATCTGCGAGTAACCACTTCTTTCATCATTGCAAAATCATTAGGTCCTGGTGTATTCATTTTAAATTTACGATACATTTTTTTAGCTGGTTTGGCATTTTCAAAAACTACCATGGATGCAACTGCATGAATTCCTGAAATATTTGATATATCAAATGCTTCTATATGGTAAGGTAATCTTGGAAGATTTAAGTATTGTTCTAAAGTTAACATTGGATTTTCCTGTTCTTTAGTATTTTCAGTTAAACTTATATGAGCATTCTTTTTAGCTATATTGATTAATGTTAAATAATGTCCATCTTCAGCTACTTTAATCTTTATTTTATGACCCTGTTTATCACTTAGCCATTCTTCAATAATACTTTCATCAATTAAATTATTTTCCAATATTATTTCATCTGGAACAGGTGCTGTAGTATAATATTGTTTTACAAATTCGGTTAATATTTCCTGATTGTTAAATCCATTAATTCCATTTAATATTAAATCATCTTTTTTATTTGTCTTTCCATGTCTTATTGATAATATTACTACAGCTGCTCTTTCATCATTATGATCAATTCCAATGACATCCTGATTAACTTGCTTGTTCGGTTGAATTTCTTGTTGTTCGAGAGTTATTTTAATTGTTTCGATTTGATCTCTAGTTATTGCTGCTTTTTCAAATTCTAATTTTTTAGAGAATTCTTTCATCTCTTTTTCCAATTGTTTTAGTATAGTTTTATATTTTCCACTAAGAAGTAATTTTGCTCTACGAATATTTGAACTATAATCTTTTAGGGAAATTTTATTTGCACACGGCGCACTACATTGATTGATTTGATAATTTAAACAAGGTCCATCCATATGTTTACATGTTCGTAATTTAAAATTTTTATTTACAAAATCAATGAATAATCTTGCATTAGTCACATCAGTATAAGGACCATAATAAGAAGAATTATCATTTTTAAGTTTACGTGTAATTAATATTCTGGGGAAATCTTCATTAGTGATTTTTATGTAAGGATACTGTTTTCCATCTTTTAAGCTGATATTATAATGAGGTTTGTATTTTTTTATTAAATTTGCTTCTAAAATCAACGCTTCTTTTTCTGTATTAGTTAGAATATATTCCAAATATGAAAAATGTGACATTAAAACTACAGTTTTTGGTCTATCTAATTTATCTTCAGACCTAAAGTAACTTCGTACCCTATTTTTCAGTTTTTTAGCTTTACCAACATATATTATAGCATCATCACTATTATGCATAATATATACACCAGGTTTTTGTGGTAATTCTTCAGGATCTGTAATTTTCATAGATATAATAATACCCCCAAATTTAAAACTATGACAAGTAAATATGAATTTCAAAAAGTATACTTTATAGCAATTTAATATTAATTATTTAATAAAACATAAATAATATAGTTAAAGAAAAAAATTAAAAAAAATATTTTAAGAGAAATATTATGTCAAGATTCAATTTATATTCTGATTATAAACCTTTTGGTGATCAACCAAAGGCAATAAATTCAATTGTAAGTCACTTCAATGAGGGATGTAATGAACAAACATTAGAAGGAGTTACTGGATCTGGAAAAACATTTACAATGGCAAACGTTATAGAAAAACTGGATAAACCTACTCTTATAATGTCACATAATAAAACACTAGCTTCACAGTTATATGAAGAATTTAAGGAATTTTTTCCAGATAATGCTGTTGAATATTTTGTCAGTTATTATGATTATTATCAACCAGAAGCATATGTTGCACAGACCGATACTTTTATTGATAAAGAATCTGCAATAAACGAGGAAATTGATAAATTACGTCATTCAACTACTCAATCATTACTTACCCGTGATGATGTTATTGTGGTTTCAAGTGTTTCATGTATTTATGGTATTGGTTCACCAGAAGATTATGGTGAATTTATGTTACCTCTTGAAGTAAATCAGGTAATAGAAAGAAATGAAATTACTAAATCCCTAGTTGATATGCAATTTTCCAGAAATGATATTGAATTTCAAAGAGGTTGTTTCAGAGTTCGGGGAGATGTTGTTGAAGTATTTCCAATTAACACGGATGAAGCAATAAGAATTGAAATGTGGGGAGATGAAATTGATGCATTATATAAAATTAACCCATTAAAAGGAGATATTATTGAAGAACTTAAAAAAGTATATATTTTTCCGGCAAAACACTTTGTAATTAATCAAAAGAAACAAGAAAAAGCAATAATTAACATAAAAAAAGAATTAAAAGAAAGAGTTGAAACATTCAAAGCAGCTGGAAAATATTTAGAAGCTGAAAGAATTGAACAAAGAACAAATTTTGACATGGAAATGCTTCAGGAAGTAGGTTACTGTCCGGGGATAGAAAACTATTCCATGCACATGAATGGACGTCAATGGGGTGAAACTCCATATTCATTACTCAAATATTTCCCTGATGATTATTTAACAATTATTGATGAATCTCATGTTACAGTTCCCCAAATTAGGGGAATGTATAATGGTGATAGAGCAAGAAAAGATGTTTTAGTTCAATACGGTTTCAGATTACCAAGTGCTAAAGAAAATAGACCATTACAATTTGATGAATTTATGAGAGCACAAAATCAGGTATTATATGTATCAGCTACTCCAGGACCATTTGAATTAAGTAGAAGTAAAAATAAAGTAGAACAAATTATTAGACCTACCGGATTAGTTGATCCTAAACCAATCATAAAACCTGTTAAAGATCAGGTAGATGATTTACTTGGTGAAATTAGAAAAAGAAAAGATAAAAATCAAAGAGTATTAGTTACAACACTTACCAAAAAAATGGCTGAAGACTTAACAGATTATTATATCAAAATGGATATTAAAGCAAGATATTTACATTCAGAAATTACTACTCTAGAAAGAACAGAAATAATTGATGATTTACGTCGTGGAGATTTTGATTGTTTGATAGGTGTGAATTTATTACGAGAAGGACTTGATTTACCTGAAGTATCTCTAGTAGCAATACTTGATGCTGATAAAGAAGGTTTTTTACGTTCACAAACTTCACTTATACAAACAATTGGTAGAGCAGCACGTAATGTTGATGGTGAAGTGATATTATATGCTGATAATATAACAGATTCAGTTAAAAATGCTGTGGAAATTACAGAACGTAGACGAAGAATACAAATGGCTTACAACAAAGACCATAACATTACACCAAAAACTGTTGTAAGAAAACTTAAACCAAGAAAATCCACTATGAAATCATCCGAAGAACTTGATGTTGTTGATATAGATAATGTAACTGTTGAAGAAGCAGATGCATTTATAGAATATTTAAAAGAAAAAATGAACGAAGCTGCTAAAAATCTTGAATTTGAAAGAGCTGCCAGAATTAGAGATAAAATAAAAGAGTTGGAAGAATCATGAAAACAAAAGATGAAATAAGAAATATGGCAATTCAGGATAGAAAAATAATAATTAAAGGTGCTAAAGAACATAACCTGCAAAATATTGATATTACTATCCCTAGAGATCAATTTATAGTAATTACGGGTCTAAGTGGATCAGGTAAGTCTTCTCTTGCATTTGATACTATTTATGCAGAGGGACAAAGAAGATATGTTGAATCATTATCCGCATATGCAAGACAATTCTTAGGTCAAATGGAAAAACCAGAAGTGGATTATATAGAAGGATTATCACCCGCCATATCCATAGACCAGAAAACAACACGTGTTAACCCCCGTTCAACCGTAGGAACTGTTACAGAAATATATGATTATCTAAGATTATTATTTGCACGTATTGGTATTGCACATTGTTATAATTGTGGAAGAGAAATATCCCAACAAACTCCCGGACAAATTGCTGATGCTATTATAGAACAAAATGATCAGGAAAAAATTATCATATTAGCCCCAGTTATTAAAGATAGAAAAGGAATGCATAAAAAAGTATTCGAAAACTATAAAGAAAAAGGTTTTGTTAGAGTTAGAGTTGATGGTGAAATAAAATCTCTTGATGAAGAAATAAAACTTAATAAGAACAATAAACACGTTATTGAAATTGTTATAGATAGATTAAAAGTAACTAATAACACTAATTTCAGAAAAAGACTTGTTGAATCCGTTGAAACAGGTTTGAATATAGGTGATGGATTATTAACTGTAGCTAACCATGATTCATCCATACCTGACCAATATTACAGTGAAGCACTTGCTTGTCCAGACTGTGGAATAAATTTTACTGAAATAAGTCCTAGAATGTTTTCATTTAACAACCCACAAGCAGCTTGCCCAGATTGTAATGGTATAGGAAGTACACTAGGAGTAGATCCTGATTTAATTGTTCCAAATAAAACATTATCAATACGTGAAGGAGCTATTAAGCCTTGGAGTAATTCTCAAAGAACTGAAAGTTATTATAATAAACTTCTTGAAGGTGTATGTAACCATTATAAAATAAATATGGGTGTACCATACCATACATTAACTAAAAAACAAAAAGAAGTTTTATTATATGGTAGTGAAGATGAAAAAATTACGTTTAACTTTGTAAGAGCCGGTAAAACTAGAAAAGTTACTAAACCATTTGAAGGTGTAATACCTTACATGAAACGGTTATATGTTGAAACTAATTCCAGATATTGGAGAAAATCTGCAAGAACTTACATGACTTTAAATAAATGTCCAACATGTAATGGTGATAGATTAAAACCCGAAATGTTAGCCGTAACTGTAGGTGATATGAACATTGCTGAAGTAACTAAATTATCATTATTAGATTGTAAAAAATTCTTTGATAATTTAAGTTTAACCGAACGTCAAGAATTTATTGGTCATGAAATATTAAAAGAAATTAAAGAAAGACTTGAATTTTTAAATGATGTTGGATTAAACTATTTAGATTTAGCACGATCTTCAGGAACTCTTTCAGGAGGAGAAGCCCAAAGAATAAGACTTGCAACACAAATAGGTAGTCGACTTGTTGGTGTATTATATGTTCTTGATGAACCAAGTATTGGACTTCATCAAAGAGACAATATGAAACTAATAGAAACATTAAAACACCTCCGAGACATAGGTAATACATTAATAGTTGTTGAACACGATGAAGAAACCATACGTGAAGCTGATCATGTTATAGATATTGGTCCGGGAGCTGGTGAATATGGTGGATTACTAACTGCTCAAGGAACACCTGAAGAAATAGAAAAATCGCCTGAAAGTATCACTGGAGAATATTTATCTGGTAAAAAAACTATCCCCGTTCCTAAAAAAAGACATGAAGGTAATGGTAAATCAATAAAAATTTTTGGTGCTGAAGAAAATAATTTAAAAAATATCGATGTTGAATTCCCATTAGGTAAATTTGTATGTGTAACTGGAGTATCTGGTTCAGGAAAAAGTACTCTTGTCAATGAAATACTTTATCATGGAATTGATGAAAAATTAACTAATAAACATAGATTTAAAATAGGAAAACATGAAAAAATTACGGGAATTGAAAATATTGATAAAATTATTGTAATTGATCAATCACCTATTGGTAGAACCCCAAGATCAAATCCTGCTACATATATTGGTTTATTTACTTATATTCGTGAATTGTTTGCTCAAACACCTGAAGCTAAACAACAAGGTTATAAACCTGGAAGATTCAGTTTTAATGTTAAAGGAGGTCGTTGTGAAGCTTGTAGTGGTGATGGTATTGTACAAATTGAAATGCACTTTTTAGCAGATGTATATGTACCTTGTGAAGTATGTGAAGGTAAAAGATATAATCGTGAAACATTAGACGTACGATATAAAGGAAAAAATATTAATGATGTATTGGAAATGACTTCTTTAGAAGCTTTAGAATTCTTTAAAAATATCCCAAAAATTAAGAAAAAATTACAAACTCTAGTAGATGTTGGTTTAGGTTATGTTAAATTAGGACAACCTGCTACAACATTATCCGGTGGAGAAGCTCAGAGAGTTAAACTAGCTAAAGAATTAAGTAGACAAAATACATCAAATACACTTTACATATTAGATGAGCCTACTACAGGACTGCATTTTGATGATATTAATCGTTTATTAAAAGTATTATTAAAATTAAGAGATCAAGGAAATACTTTAATAGTAATAGAGCATAATCTAGATGTTATAAAAACAGCAGATCATATAATCGATTTAGGACCTGAAGGTGGTAAAGATGGAGGAAATCTTATTGCACAAGGAACACCTGAAGAAATAGCTGAATCAGGAACATATACTGGTAAATATTTAAAACCTATGTTAAAATGAAATAATTTATCCGTAATTTCAATTTAAATAGAATAATTCGAATGGCATGAAAAATATATTGCAATAAGCACATTAAAAAATGAAAAACTTTATATGGTTTACATAGAATAAGATTAAACATACAAAATTATTTAATAAATGAATAGTTTTTTCTAAAAAGAATAGGAGAATGAAAAACTCAAAGAGTGTTGAACATATAAATAATTTCAAATTTAAATTGAAATTAGGAGAAAAAATGAAATTAAACTTTTTAGGGACAGGAGGAGGTCGATTTGCAACAATAAGTCAGAAGAGAATGACCGGTGGATTTAGAATAGATAATATTGATAATAAAAATATGCACATAGACCCAGGACCAGGTGCATTGGTTCGAAGTCACCAATATGGATTAAATCCACGTAAATTAAACATGATACTTGTTAGTCATTGTCATACTGATCATTATACTGATGCAGAAGTACTTATAGAAGCTATGACTCAAGGAATGACTAAAAAAACAGGGAATGTCATTGCTAGTCAAAGTGTTTTAGAAGGTTATGATGACATAGGTCCTAGTATCTCAAAATACCACCAATCTAAACCAGAAGTTTCCTTATTGAAAGCTGGAGATGAAGTTAAAATTGATGATATTACAATTAAAGGTACAAGAACTGTCCATGGAGACCCTACATGCGTAGGATTCAATATAAATTATAATGATTTTACATTAAGCTATACTGCAGATACGGAGTACTTTCCAGAACTTCATGAAGATCATAAAGGTAGTGATGTTCTAATTGGATGTGTCATAAAAGAAGGTGAACGTAAAATCAAAGGACACCTAAGAACTATGGATTTTGAAAAATTAATTGAAGAAGTCCAACCAAAAGTAGCTATAATGACACATTTAGGTGTAAATCTTATAATGAATAATCCATTCCAAAATACACGTAATATTACTGAAAATACAGGTATCAGAACTATTGCGGCTACTGATGGATTAACTATAAACTTAGATCAATTTTTAAATAGTTAGAATTAATTTTAATTCAAACTTATTTTTTTTTAAATGCTCTAATGGCTTAGTCTGGCATAGCACCTGACTCGTAATCAGGGGATCGGGGGTTCAATTCCCCCTTAGAGCTTATTAAAAATAAAAATACTTATTTTAATTATATTTTATCTGGATTAATAAAACCTGCCCTAATCATATGATCTGCTATAACCATACTACATGCAGATTCAGCTACTATTGTTAAACGTGGACATATACATGGATCATGTCTTCCTTCAATTTCGATAGTTGAATTTATATTATCCTTGAGGTTAACTGTATTTTGAATACCACTTATTGAAGGAGTTGGTTTAACAGCTATTCTTAATATAATAGGCATTCCATTACTCATACCTCCAAGTATTCCACCAGCATTATTTGTTTTAGTTTTTATTCTATTATTTTCGATATAATATTCATCATTCATTTCTTTACCTGTGATTAAGGCACTATCAAATCCCAAACCAACTTCGACACCTTTTACAGCCCCAATATTCATTAATGCTTTTGCTAAATCTGCATCTAATTTATCAAATACTGGTTGACCAAGCCCTAAAGGAATATTATCAATTATTATTTCAACTATTCCTCCAACAGAATTGCCTTCTTGTTTTTGTTTTAATATTTCGTCTTCCATTTGTTTAGCTACTTCTAAAGAAGAACATCTTACATTATTTTTGTTTATATTTTCTTTAATTTTATCTAAACTCATTTTTTCTTCATTTTTAATATTGTGAATTTGAATGACGTGTGCTGTTACAGATATATCATATTTTTCAAGTAATTTTTTACTTATAGCTCCCCCAATAACATGACCAATTGTTACTCTTCCACTTCCACGTCCTCCACCACGATAATCATAATTTCCAAATTTTTCCTTCCAACAAAGATCACCATGACCCGGTCTTGGATTATTTTTTAGATTATCATAATTTTTACTTATTTGATCATTATTTCTTATTATTGCAGATATGGGTGTTCCATCTGTTTTTCCCTCAAATATTCCAGATAATATTTCAATTTTATCTTTTTCATCCCTTGATGTGGTTATATTACTTGTTCCAGGTCTTCTTTTATTTAATTCAATTTGTATATCTTCCGGGTTTAAATCCAAACCAGCTGGACACCCATCAACAACTGCACCTAAAGCAGTACCATGGCTTAATCCAAATGTTGTGACTTTAAATATTTTTCCAGTACTATTTGATGTCATTATTATCACTCTAAAATTTATATTTTATATATTATTTTCATCCAAATATTTCACTGATTGAACAATTGATTCTTGTACATTCGGAATATGTTTATTTAAAAATTCTATTATTTGAGTACTTGTTGTTTGTTTTTTTGTAATAGATTTTGTATATTCTATATCAGTCGAATTAATCCAATCAATAATTAATTGATTAGATACATGCATCAATGGATAAATTGTTTTTTCTTCATAAGTATTTGATATAAGCAAGCCACCAATCATTAAATTAATATATTCTTCTGCAAAGTCATTTAAAGTTTTAGAACTAACCTGAATGCATTCTTCAGTTAATTCATCAGTAATTTGTATACCATATTTTCTTTGGTATGGTTCCAATAAAATATACAGGAGAATGTTTACATCAGTTTGATTCGGATTGATGTATATAATTTCTTTTGGTTTTATTTGATTTTTTATTGTTCTTGAAACTTTAATACAAATTTTCTGAAATAATTTAGATCTTACTATTTTAATATGAGGGTATAATTGATGAAAATCATCTTCCTTTTTATGGGAAAACTTGGAAAATTTTAAATTATTGATATAAATATTATCATCATATAAACTAATAAATCTAGTATCAACACCAATTTTATTTAATGACTTGATAATTTTACGTTCTTGCTTATTCATACTATCACGGTTTTAATTTCTTAATTAAAGAACTAGTTTCATTAACATTTAATTGTCCTGGAGCGGATTCTTGAGTTATAGTAGCATAGGTTATTGGTGAACCTAATATAGGAGCAACTACTCTTGTATAAGTTCCTAAATGATTCATAGATATTCCAATTATTCCCTGATTATCCATGACCAGTTTTAGTAATGTAAATGTATCTTCAATAGTTTCTGGCTTTAAAGCTATTTTAGGAATATCACCTAACTTGAATGATTCATTTATTATATCTTGTAAAAAATCTTTAGATGGAGTTATCTCAAAATTATGGTAAGATATAATTGTTTGATTAGCATTATCAATGACACTTTGTCTTAATGATTCTTCAGTAGAATATTCTATATCCGTTATTTCAACTAATGGTGCATTATCTTTTAATATTTTGATTCTTTCTTCTTCACCAGCTGTAAAATATCCTCCTTCATTGGGGGTTCTGTTAGTTAAAATTAAAGGAATAGATGTTTTAGACTTTATATCTTGGATAATTTTTTTCACCATTAATGAATCAACATTATCTATTGTATCCACACGCAGTTCTATATAATCCACATCCATCATCATTGCTTTATCAAGATTTTTCATCACATTTTCAATAGTTTTTTCTATAATTGAACCACATACTCCTGTTTTAATTTCTAATACTCTCCTTTGAAATTATTAATTTATCTAATTATTATTTTAACCTTAGTTAAGTAAAAATTTTACTAAAGATAAATAATATTCAAGGAAAAAAATAAATATATTATTAAATGGCATGGTGTATAAAAATGAAGATGGTATGTTTAAGTGCGGATATTTCAGATAATGATATTTATTGTAATGAGGATTTAATTGAAAATGTAAAAAAAGAATTATATAAAGTACGTGATGTTGGGGCAAGTATTTGTGAAATAACTAATATAACTGGAGATGATATGGCAATCACTGCAGTTATTCCTAATGACAATAATTTAGAAAAAGTAAATAAGAGCATATTTAACATATTGAAAAATAATGCTAAAGGATTTGAAGACATAAATGGTGTGAGTGAGACTATTGAAGAGGCAGGTGAGGGAATTTCTTATGCTGAAATTGATTTAGATCCTAAATTTTGTCCAGATGCAATAATTATTGAATTTGATACTTATTGTGGTGAACCTTTTGTAGGAAAAGTTGCAAAAAGTGCTATTGAAGCTGCTAAGGGAATGGAATTTCTGGGAGACATTGATGGTGGAAGCGTTAAAGATGTCTTAAAAATTCCGGGAGTAGGATATGTTTCTAATAAAACAGATGACCCTGTGATACTTGCTTCAGTTTATAATGTAGAACATGTTGGTATTATTGCGGGTGCTATGATAGGTGCAATATTAGGTAATAAAAATACATATCTGGTTAAAAGGAATACTCCTGCAAATGTTATACCAGGCAGTGTAATATTTTCTGTCACAGCATTTATGAATGGTAATATTATTGATTTATCAAGTCCATTTAGTTATAGAACAAAAATTCTTGAGAAATAATATGATTAATCATTCATTAATTATTAAATAATTAAAAAAAGATTTATATTGTTAAAAATAGACAAATATATAACAAGATAAGATATATTCTATAAATTATACTCATATTATTTTATCAGGAAATAGGAGAGATTTCTTTGATTATTTTAGATAAAGATACTAAAGCAATAGTTCAAGGTATAACTGGAAAACAAGGAAGATTCCATACAAAAAATATGTTAAACTATGGAACAAATATCGTGGCAGGTACTAGTCCTGGTAAAGCTGGACAAACTGTAGAAGGTGTACCTGTATATAACTCAGTAGAAGAAATAAAACAATATGAACCAGATGTTGACACAAGCATCATATTTATACCAGCACCATTTGTTAAAGATGCTTCATTTGAAGCAATATCACAATTAGATACTGTAATTATTATTACAGAACATATCCCTATACATGATTCAATGGAAATTATGGAATATGCAAAAAAACATAATACAACAGTAATTGGACCTAACACTCCAGGTATTATTACTCCAGGAGTAGGAAAATTAGGAATCATGCCAACAAGAATATTCAAAAAAGGTAATGTAGGACTTATTTCAAGAAGTGGAACTTTAACTTATGAAGTTGCTAGTGAAATAACTAATGCTGGCTTAGGACAAAGTACTTGTCTTGGTATAGGTGGAGATCCTGTAACAGGTATATCTTTTATTGATACCTTGAAAAAATTTGAAGAAGATCCTGAAACAGACCAAATTGTTTTATTAGGTGAAATTGGTGGAATAGCAGAAGTTAAAGCAGCTGAATATGCTGAAAAACACTTAACTAAACCAATCGTTTCATTTATTGCAGGAGTTTCAGCACCTTTAGGTAAAAGAATGGGACATGCTGGAGCTATCATAGAAGGTACTGATGGTACTGCACAAAATAAAAAACATCTACTTGCTGAACATGGCGTAAGTGTTGCAGATAAACCAAGTGATATTGTAAAATTACTTAAAGAATTACAATAATTAACATGACCCTCACTTTATATTTGATAATTCAAATATTCTTTTATTTTTTAAAAAATTGTTGATTGGAAATTCAACATTTAAAATTTAAAATATCAAAAAATAGTTATATGACTAATATGATATTTACTTAATAATAAAATATTTTAAGGCAATTCCTATGAATTTAAATAAAAATGATATATTAGATAAATTAGAGAGTGGTGAAATAAAACTTCATCAAATCGAAAAGTATGCTGAAAATGCTAATGAAGCTACTGATATAAGAAGAGAATTTATTTCAAAAAAAACTAATACTGATTTAGAAAATATAGGAAAATATAGTATAGACATGACTGATACAGTTAAAAAGAACATAGAAAACCCAATAGGAACTATACAAATACCAGTAGGTGTTGTAGGACCTGTTAAAATTAATACAGGTGATGAAACAATTGAAACATATGCTCCTATGGCAACAACTGAAGGTGCTTTACTTGCATCAGTAAATAGAGGTTGTTCTGTTATAAGAAATTCTGGTGGTTGTAATGTTTCCATAGTATCAGACCAAATGACAAGAGCACCAGTATTTAAAACAAAAAGTGTATTTGAATCAAAGCAACTAAAAACTTGGATACAAGATAATTTCGACAAACTTAAAGAAATTGCTGAATCTACAACAAATCATGGAAAATTATTAAAAATAGATCCAATATCTATTGTAGGACATTATGTATATGCAAGATTTGTATTCACTACTGGTGACAGTATGGGAATGAACATGGTTACAATTGCAACAGAACAATGTGCTAATTACATTTCAGAAGAAAATGACGTTCATGCAGTAGCATTAAGCAGTAATTATTGTGTTGACAAAAAACCTTCAGCTATGAATTTAATAGAAGGCAGAGGAAAAAGTATAGTTGCAGAAATAACTGTTCCTAAAGAAATAGTTGAAAAAACACTAAAAACTACTGCTGAAGCTATTGTAGAAGTAAATTATGCTAAAAACTTTATCGGTTCAGCATTAAGTGGAAGTTATGGATACAATGCACATTTTGCTAATATGGTAGCAGCAATATTTTTAGCTACAGGCCAAGATCCGGCTCATGTTGTTGAAGGAAGTATTGGTATAAGTAGTGCTGAAAATGATAATGGTGACTTATATTTTAGTATAACATTACCAGATTTACCTGTTGCCACTGTTGGTGGTGGAACAAGAATGGAAACTGCAATTGAATCATTGAATATTATGGATTGTAAAGGTTCAGGAAAAGTTCATAGATACGCTTCTATTGTAGCAAGTATTGTCCTTGCCGGAGAATTATCACTAGTTGGAGCATTATCTGCAGGACATTTAGCCCGTGCACACAAACAATTAGGGCGTTAATGTTAAAAAAAATATCAAAGAGTAATAGAAATGAAAATAACATTGAAAAAAATAATTAAAGATTATATAGCATTAAGTCGATATGTTGCTTTAGGTTCTTTAGATGGTATATTAACAGTTTTAAGTATATCTTTAACTGCTGCTGTTGTTGGAATAAGTTCTGGAGGAAATGTGAATCCGACAACTATAGGATTAACTGCTTTAAGTGGTGGTATTGCAATTTCACTATCCAATGGATTTGGTTCTTATGTTGGTGAAAAAGCAGAGGAAGGTAAAAATATACGTGAACTTGAAAGTAAAATGCTTCTAGAAGAACGTAAATTAGATGATACAGTAATTCATAAACAGGCACAATACAGAGTTTTTATGAGTATGCTTACACATGGTAGTGCAAGTTTTATGGGTGCAGTCATACCAGCAATACCATTCTTTTTAACAAATAATATATACACAGCAGTAATTTCAACATTAATAATCTGTTTTACAATGTTAATAATTCTTGGTTTTTATTTAGGTCATATATCACAAGAGAGTAAAATTGGTACAGCGACAAAAATAATCATCGTTGGTATAATTATAGTCATTTTAAGTTATTTAATGGGAGGATAATAACTCCATCTTTTTTTTAAAATAAAA
>AUXO010418824.1_pt1 | contig 17169 bp, 12 predicted proteins | sample 768731 | NCBI WGS metagenome assembly AUXO01 (sample SAMN02715735, study PRJNA202380) | gut metagenome | biome: sheep rumen | host: Ovis aries | place: New Zealand: Palmerston North
GTTTGGTTCGGGACCAAAAGGTCGCAGGTTCAAATCCTGTCACCTCGACCAATATAAAAGCCTTAAGAGAGGGAGTATCCTTTCTTAAGGCTTTATTTTTTCTGATTTAGAAAGGGGGCAGTTAGCATATGAAATTGTGGGGAGGACGTTTTAGCAAAGATCCCGATCAACTGGTTCTCGAATTTGATGCATGTGTTGATATAGGCGCTCGTATTTTTGAAGAGGATATTGCTGGTTCTATTGCGCATGCTACTATGCTTGGAGAGCAAGGAATCATTTCTAAGGATGATTCGGATTTGATTGTTTCTGGGTTAAAGGGGATTCTTGAGGATGCACGAAATGGCAAAATCTCGTGGTCAATAGATTCAGAGGATATTCATATGAATGTCGAATCTATTTTGATAAATAGAATTGGAGAAGCGGGTAAAAAGTTGCATACGGGAAGAAGCAGAAATGATCAAGTTGCGCTGGATAACCATATGATCGTTATGCTTGCATGTAGAGATGCAGTTGCTTCTATTAAAGATTTGATCTGCTTGCTTATAAGAATCTCAGAGAACAATCTTAACACTGCAATGCCAGGCTTCACACATTTGCAGCATGCGCAGCCAATAACTCTTGCGCATCACCTGATGGCGTATACTGAAATGCTTTTACGTGATATAAAAAGGTTTCAGAATGTATATGAAGAAGCAGATGAAATGCCCCTTGGAGCCGGAGCATTAGCGGCTACTACCTATCCCCTTAACCGGGATAGAGTACGGGAATTGCTTGACTTCAGTAGAATAACTGAAAACAGTTTAGATGCTGTCAGCAACAGAGATTTTTTTATTGACTATTTATCGGCTGCTTCTGTTCTTATGATGCATTTATCGCGGTTCTGTGAAGAAATAATATTCTGGTGTTCAAAGGAATTTGCTTTTATAGAAATAGACGATGCATTTGCAACGGGTTCCTCTATTATGCCTCAAAAAAAGAATCCAGATGTTGCTGAGCTGATAAGAGGAAAAACAGGGCGTGTTTATGGAGATTTAATGGGGCTGTTAACCACAATGAAGGGAATTCCTCTAGCATATAATAAAGATATGCAAGAGGATAAAGAACTGTTCTTTGATGCGTGCGATACCGTCCAGCATTGCCTTGCGGTATTTATTGCCATGCTTAAGACGACGACATTCCATGCAGATGTAATGCAGCAATCTGCACTTGAAGGATTTGCAAATGCAACAGATTGTGCAGACTATCTTGTAAAAAAAGGGGCTTCATTCCGAGATGCTCATAGGATTACTGGAAGTATTGTTGCATATTGCATCTCAGAAAGACGAAATTTGTCTGAATTGAAAATAGAGGAATACAAGCAGTTCAGTCCTCTTTTTGAAAAGGATATTTTTACCGCAATATCGCTAGAAACCTGCATTGAAGCGCGCTCAATTCCTGGAGGCCCGGCTTCTTCGGCTGTCCGAGAAGAGATCAAACACGCAAGGGAGCAATTAAAAGAAATTCATTAGGAAATCTTTACTATTTGCCCGATTCTGTTTATACAGCTTTTCGGGCTTTTATTATTTTCGATTTTTAGATCAGCAAAGGCAGTGTATATTTTATCACGCTCCAAATAGAGAGAGTATATTTCATCTTTTGTACGGCTTTTAAGCAAAGGGCGATCATTTGATTTAGATAATATCGTCCAAAGCAGGTCAAAATCACGATTCAAATAAATAATAAAGCAAGATTCTTTGGCAAGCTCTGCATTCTTTTTTGATATTATAAATCCTCCTCCGCTTGAGATGACTGCATTTTTATACAGATGTAAAGACTGTGCAACTTTATATTCTAATTCTCTAAAGTATTGTTCACCATATTGAGCAAAAATAGTATCTATTTTTTGCTGTGCAAATGCTTCGATCATTGAATCGGTATCATAAAAAGGTCGATTCCATTCTGAGGATAACAACTTCCCGATAGTTGTTTTGCCACAACCCATGAACCCGCATAATAGAACAGATTTATTTATCATTATATTTCGCCTCCATGTTTGTGTAACGAATAATAGTACTATAAATCATTATCTTCTTCTATGCAAAAATAATCTGACATTTTTTAAGAATTATCTTATGAAGCGTTAAAAAACGACATTCATTTTCCTTGAAAAAATAAACTTAATAGAGTAAACTTAATAATGTTTATTATCGAGAATAAAAGGGAAACCTAATAAATCTTGAGGTAAAAATATCATAAAAAAAGACTCAATAATTACTATTAAAGTATAATTGTGATTGCATTTTATTATTTGAAGCAGAAGTGAGCTGAAATTTGAAACATTATCCTCCAATATTTGTTCTGAGGATGTGTATCATTACCATATTGGGCTGCATATTAGAAAGACTTGCTGCGATTACGACATGAATAAAGGAGCAAAACATGAAAAATAAGATCGTTATGAAATTCATTATGGTGGTGATGCTTGGTCTTTTATTTACCGGAAATATAGCGGTCGCGGATTCTGATATACAGTTTATTTCACCGTCAGTTCAAGAAACGGATTCAGAGGTTTATGTTTTTACAATTGATGAAGATCCAACGGTTTGGATCAGCTGGATCCAGCCGGAAGAAAGTGAATTGACCTATTCGATTACAGAAATTGAAAGCGCAGAATTGATTGACGCTGATGTTGTTGAGAGCATAGAAGGGGGAGAAGAAAAAATAGGTTTTTCCTCGGAGATGTTCGAGCCGGGAGAGGTATATCAATTCGAGCTTATTTCTGAAAATTACCAGACTGGGTTTACTTTTACCGTTGAATTCCAGAATGGGAAAAGAATTGAATCATCTTCTGCAAATCTAGAAGAGAATGAGACGGATACGGAACTTCCTGCGATAATTCTTGTATCACCTGAAGATGGAGCTGTAATCAATACTGATGAAGTTAAGTTCATAACGGTTTCATGGATTTTAGATAATACTATTTCTAAAAATGTTCGGTATGATTGGACACTTGAAGACTTAGTTAGTAAAGAGGAGATACTGCATGGTAGCGGTAACATGTCCAAGGGTACGAAAAACGGTAGGTTTGAAATTCCTACACAATCTATTCTTTCAGACCGAACATACATCATTCATTTTAGCTTAGAAGATGAGAAGGCAGATGTTAAATTTGATTTAACCAGTACTTCACAAACGGAAAGTGCGAAAGTGCCTGAGGCGACACCCAATACGCTTTCTGCATCACCTATTGAAACGCCTGTTCCAACTACTCCACCGCAGGTAATTATTGAATCTGTCGCAAAATCTCTGGCCATTCCTGAAAACTACATAAGCCGTGTTCTTGAGCAAAAAAACACAACAATAATTTTTGCAGCGCTCCTGAATGAGGGAGAAATAGAAAGCAACAATGTTTTGTCGCTAATGCTTCCGCATAACCACGCTATTGTTGCATATCACGAACGTCTTTCTTTACAAGTTGCAGTAAAGGCACTGCGTGATATCGAAGATTCAATTCAGATCATTTGCTTTAATGAGCAAAATGAAAAAGTATATTCAACTGAAAAAAAAGGGTTAAAAAAAGGAAAACAAGCTGTTTTTGCGGTACCGTGTCGATATTTTGATGCAACTGAGCATATTTCGGTTCATGCAATAGTTAATGGTGAGACTTTAATCAGTAACATTTCATTTGAGCCTTTTGTTCCTAATACACCTAGGCCTGAAATACCGGTGAACAGCGAAATTACTGACGAAGAAAACGTATCGACTGAAGACCAGGATAGAACAGATGACGAGGTGGTTAAAGTAACAGAAATTAGCAGTGATAGCGATAGTGATACAGGTACAGACAATAATTCTTTCGATAATATAAATATCAAAGCATTCCAAGGAAAGATTAAAACGCATAGGGATGGCAGTATTAATGTACGTAAAGCACCAGATGCTAAAAGTGAAAAAATCGGATGGTTGAAAGCCAGTTCTGTAGTAACTTGTACCGGAATTACAGATAATGGTTGGTATCAGGTGGTCCTTCGTAATGGTCAAGTTGGATATATTTCGAAGAACCTGGCATCCATTCAAAGATGATTGCTTGCGTCCTTGTTGTTGGGGTGTTATAATCTTTTGAAGGTGTTATGAAGAATTCAATAAGAAGGTTGGGAAACGAATATGTCAACTCTACATGTATTGGATCATCCGCTGATACAGCATAAATTGTCTTTAATGCGGAAAGTTGAGACAGGACCTAAGGAATTTCGCGAGTTGCTTAGCGAAATTGCAATGCTGATGGTGTATGAAGTAACTCGTGATATGCCGCTTGAAACGATTGAAATTGAAACCCCTATCTGTAAAACTAAGACAAAGGTTCTTGCGGGGAAAAAACTGGCTATAGTTCCGATTCTTAGAGCAGGTCTTGGAATGGTAGATGGCATTATGTCGTTGGTGCCTGCGGCTAAAATAGGACATATTGGGCTGTATAGAGATCCTGATACATTAGAACCTGTTGAGTACTATTGTAAACTTCCTTCTGATGCTCAAGAAAGGGAGATACTTCTTGTTGATCCTATGCTGGCAACAGGAGGCTCATCTTCTGCCGCTATTGGTTTTTTAAAGAAGAGAGGTTGCACTAATATTAGACTTGTTTGTTTAATTGCGGCTCCAGAGGGGGTAGAACGCATTCAAAAAGATCATCCGGATATTGACATTTTTGTTGCTGGATTGGATGAGCGCTTGAATGACCATGGTTATATCGTCCCTGGATTAGGTGATGCAGGGGATCGACTCTTTGGAACGAAGTAACATTTATGCGCACCGTCAATCATGCGGTGCGTTTTTTCTTCTATATCCTATTGACGGAGGAAAATATGGATAAAATTGCTGTCCTCATCCCGTGTTATAATGAAAGCCAGACGATACATAAGGTCGTAACAGACTTTAAAGCGATCCTTCCTGAAGCTAAAATATATGTTTACGACAATAACTCTACGGACGGCACAGGAGAAATTGCCAGAAATGCAGGGGCGATTGTATGCAGGGAAACGATGCAGGGAAAGGGAAATGTAATTCGCAGGATGTTCCGTGAAATCAATGCATATTGTTACATCATGGTCGATGGCGATGATACATATCCAGCTGAAGCATCAGTTGACATGGCTAATCTGGTTTTAAATGAGCAGGCAGATATGGTTGTAGGAGATCGTCTTTCCAGTACCTATTTTGAAGAAAATAAGCGTCCTTTTCATAATTTTGGGAATTCTCTTGTCCGTGAATCAATTAATCGTCTGTTTCATAGTAATATAAAAGATATTATGACTGGCTATCGGGCATTTAGTTATCTTTTTGTTAAGACATATCCTGTTTTATCGCGAGGATTTGAAATTGAAACGGATATGACGATTCATGCTATTTATCGGAATATGAATGTTCGAAATATAGTCGTAGATTATCGGGACCGTCCAAAGGGATCCGTTTCAAAATTAAATACCGGACGTGACGGAATTCGGGTATTATTAACCATTTTCAGGCTGTTTAAAAATTATCGGCCATTTTCTTTCTTTTCCATTATTTCATTAATTCTTATGGTTCTTTCCTTCATTTTTTTAATTCCGGTTTTGAGTGAATACGGCAGTACGGGGCTTGTTCCAAGGTTTCCAACACTTATAACATGTCTCTTTGTACTGCTTTCAGGTCTGCTGTCCTTTATATGTGGGCTGTTGCTTTCATCCATTCAGGAGAAGGATCGCCGCGACTTCGAATTTCAATTACAACAAATACAAAAAGACCTTCTATCTTTATAAAAAGGAGATTCAATCTTGAAAAATCTCGATATTGAGTTGCTTCTTGATCAGGTTGTCAAACCAGCCAGATATATGGGCGGAGAAATGAATAGTGTCATTAAAGACTGGAATACAACACAGATACATTATTGCTTTGCATTTCCGGACATTTATGAAATTGGAATGTCTCATCTCGGTGCAAGAATACTGTATGATGTAATTAATAAAAGAAATGATTGTCTTTGTGAACGGGTTTTTTCACCATGGGTAGATATGGCGGATTTGCTTAGACAAAATAGTCTCCCTCTTTTTTCTTTGGAATCACGAATGCCGGTAAAAAGCTTTGATATTCTGGGAATCACGCTTCAGTACGAAATGAGCTATACAAATATTCTTGAAATTTTGGATTTATCTGGCATCCCAATTCACAGCGATGAGCGTTCCGCCTCAGATCCAATTGTTGTCGCTGGAGGTCCATGTGCTTTTAACCCCGAACCATTATATCGTTTTATAGATGCATTCACACTTGGAGACGGAGAAATCTCTACACTGGAAATAATCGATGTAATAAAAGAATGTAAAAATGAAGGGATATCTCGCGAAGAATGCCTGTATCGGTTGTCTCAACTGCCGGGCGTTTATGTGCCAATGTTTTATAAAGCTTCATATCATGCTGATGGAACCCTTGCCTCATTTAGTCCAACAGAAAAAAACGTTCCCTCAATAGTCCGCAAAAATCTTGTCCTTGATCTTGAACATGCAAGTTATCCTGAAAATATTATTGTTCCATATATGGAGATTGTTCATGATCGGATTAATATTGAAGTTTTACGTGGATGTACAAGGGGGTGCAGATTCTGCCAGGCTGGAATGCTTTATCGGCCGGTCAGAGAACGATCGATGGATAGGATTCTAGAACTGGCGGATTGTTTAGTCTCCAATACTGGCTACGAAGAAATTACGCTTTCTTCCCTTTCTACGGGAGACTATAGCCAATTACCTCAGCTTGCACATGAAATGATGGAACGGTACGAAAAACGGCGTGTAGCGCTGTCTCTACCATCTCTTCGTCTGGACAGTAAACTTAAAGAAACCTTAGAAGAAACACAAAGAGTCAGGAAAACCTCTTTAACATATGCCATGGAAGCTGGAACGCAGAGGCTTCGGGATGTGATTAATAAAGGGATAACAGAAAATGACCTCTTATCCTCTGTTTCAGATGCATTTTCAGGAGGCTGGAGCAGTATAAAGCTTTATTTCATGTTTGGCCTTCCTACAGAAACAAAGGAAGACTTAAATGGGATCGCGGACTTGGCGTCAAAAGTTGTCAGAAAGTATTTTGAGACACCAAAGGAAATGCGGGCCAGAGGACTTCGTGTGAATTGCAGTGCATCTTGCTTTGTACCTAAACCTTTTACGCCTTTTCAGTGGGAGCCGCAGGATACTCTTTCTGTCTTTCGAGAAAAGCAGGAATATTTATGCCATATTATGCATATAAAGGGTGTTGAATTCAATTGGCATACGCCGGAAGTATCTTTCCTGGAGGCGGTTTTTGCAAGAGGAGACAGACGTGTTGCAGAAGTTCTTGAAACAGCTTGGAAAAATGGGTGCAGATTTGATGGATGGGCAGATCAATTTCGCTTTGATGTATGGATGCAGGCATTTGATTCCTGTGGTATAGATCCTGGGTTTTATGCAAACCGCAGTAGAAGGCATGGCGAATTATTTCCGTGGTCATTTATTGATGCTGGAGTTACAGAAAAATATTTACAGAGAGAACATGAAAGGGCATACGTGGGATTAATTACTCCTGACTGCCGTAATGGGTGTCAGGGATGCGGGCTGAAGCGCTTTGAAGGAGCATGTACAAATAATGAGAATGTGGATGGAGTTTAAAAAAACAGAAACTGTACGTCATCTTGGGCTGTTAGATTTACAGAGAACCATGCAGCGCTGTCTACGACGCACACAATTACCGCTTGCATATTCTAAAGGGTTTAATCCACATATCCAAATGTCCTTTGCGTCTGCACTTTCCAGTGGAATTCCAGGTGAGGCGGAATTGCTGGACGTTGCACTTGATGAAACTGTTGGCAGAGAATTTGCTTTAGAAGAAATGAAAAAGGTTCTGCCTGATGCGCTCCCTGTTAATCGAATTCGGATGGTGGAAGACCGTTTTCCCAAAGCGGCCTCTTTGGTCAAGGCTGCGGATTACCAAATCACTTTTCTGAATGGGAAGCCAGATGAGATTTTCACTGCCATTCCATCCTTCATGAAAGAAAAAGAAATACTCGTCATGAAGAAAAGTAAGAGCGGAGAAAAGCTGACTGATATTCGACCAATGATTTATGATATTCATGAAAATGTTTTATCAAATTCCTGCTCAATTCGCGTGGCATTTCGAGAAGGTGCAGCCCTGCGCCCGGATCTGTTGTATGATACATTATGCAAATATGCGGATGTATCGGATGTAAAGGTTTTTTATAGACGGCAACGTTTACTGACCGAAACACAAGCAGGTTTTATATCTGTGTTTGATTATATGGCATAATATGATTGCACTACTTGACTATCAAAATACAAGAATTGCTTTAGCGCTTTTGGATGATAAAAAGCTTGTGGAACTGCGATTCTTTGCAGCAAATGAAGAGGCTCCGGGCCAGTTCTATAGGGGAATAGTAAGAAAAGTTGATCACTCATTGCATGCTGCTTTTGTAGACATTGGAGGAGAGCGGTGTGCTTTTCTTCCAGATGCAGATGACCTTAAACAGGAAGAAACAATTTTAGTGCAAAGTGAAGCTGTTCAGACGACAAATACTAAAGGGCTGCGAGTGACTAGAGCTTTTTCTTTGACCGGAAAAGCATTTGTTTTACTGCCTGGTAAAGAGGGAATTTTTTTGTCAAAAAAAATTCATGGAATTGAGCAACAGATGCGATTGAAATCGATAGGGGAAAAACTTTGCCCGGAAGGATTTGGACTGATAATGAGGACTTCTTGGCTTTCCGATCCGGGGGATTATTTAAATGACTTGGACGAGCTTATGTCCACATGGGATTCAATCAGGACAGAATTTTTCCAAAAGCAAATTCCTGAACAAATTGCAGTTAGCGAATCTGCGCTAAAACAGACGCTTCGAAAACTGGAACCTAGCCTGTCAGAAGTGCATTACTATTTTAACAAAGAAAGTGAAATCAAAACTTTTTTTTCAAAAAACACAACTGTACGGTTTATTCCGGAAACTGATTTCCTTTATTGGGACAGATGGTCTATTGATGCGCAGGCTCAAAGAGCCCTCTGCACCACTCACTATTTGCCAGGAGGAGGATCTGTTATTGTTAATTATTGTGAAGCGTTTACAATATATGATGTAAATTCCGGAAAAGATGATCGACATATCAGTGGTGATGACAAAATTATGGCAATCAATCTGGAAGCAGTATCAGCTGTATTGGAACATATAAGGTTATGCAATATCGGTGGAATGATACTGGTTGATTTGATTGATTTTCAAGATAAGTCAAGATATCCGTATCTGCTTCATCAAATTCGCCAGTTGGCAATTATGGATTCTCAATCTGTAAATGTTCTGGATATTACAAAATTAGGGATTCTTGAATTAACAAGAAAGCGGTCCGGTATCACTTTACGAAAAGCACTATTGCGTTCTTGCCCCATATGCAAAGGCAGCGGAGAAATATACAGTCCCGAGGAAACTGCAAGAAGGATTAAAAATGATATCTCCAGAAAACGTATATCAGGGCAAAAAGGGGTCCTGCATGTGTTTTGCCATAATGATGTAAAACCTTTTTTATATGACATTGAAGATATTGAAGTCCACACAAAAAAGAGCGTCTATTCAACATATTATATTGAACAGTTTTTAAATGCCCATAAGGAGGATTAAAGTGGAAAGACATCCAATTGAATTATCCGAAGAAACACTTTCTCTCGAACGAGAGTACATTGCTAAAGTTTACAATTCTCCTGATAAACCAAACAGCTACTATATTGTTACATATGGATGTCAAATGAACGTACATGACAGCGAAACGCTGAGTGGCATTTTAAAAGAAATGGGCCTTAAAGAGGCTGATGATCGTGAACATGCAGAATTTGTCATTTTCAATACGTGTTGTGTACGCGAAAACGCGGAAAGGCGTGCTTTGGGAAATGTTACCTGGCTCAAAGAACTCAAGAAGACGAATAAAGCCCTTCGGGTGGCAATTTGTGGATGCATGATGCAGGAACCTGGAATGGGCGAGCAAATTCTGAAACAGTATCCGTTTGTTGACTTGGCATTTGGTACACATAATCTTTATCATTTTCCTTCCCTTTTTTATCAGATGATTCATACGAATCGCCGTGTTGTTGAAGTTATACAGAATGATGAGGGATGTGTACCTGAGGGCTTGCCAATTAATAGAAGTTCTTCTTTTCAGTCTTTTGTCACTATCATGTATGGATGCAATAATTTTTGCTCTTATTGTATTGTACCTGCTGTTCGAGGAAGAGAACGGTCCCGTTCTTCAATGCGGATACTGAAAGAAGCAGAAACGCTTTATAAAAATGGGGTAAAAGAAATAACATTATTGGGGCAGAATGTTAATTCATACGGACATGACAGGGATGATGAGCTGAGTTTCCCTAACCTGCTTCATGAACTGGATAAGATAGGAATAGAACGGATACGATTTATGACATCTCATCCAAAGGATTTATCAGATGAATTGATTGAGGTCATGGCAAGCGGGAAACATATCTGTCCGAGTTTTCATTTGCCTGTCCAGCACGGAAATGATAGAATCCTCAAATCAATGAATCGACACTATACGAGGGAGCAGTATTTGGAACGCGTCAGTGCCTTAAGGAAAGCGATTCCAAATATATCATTGACGACAGATATTATTGTTGGATACCCGGGAGAAACGGAAGAGGAATTCCAAGATACTTGTTCATTGGTTCGGACGGTGCGATACGATAGTGCCTTTACATTCATTTATTCTCCGAGAATTGGAACAAGAGCAGCGCTGATGGATGGGCAAATTGCTTCAGAGGTTGCATCACGCCGAATTCAGGAATTAATTTCCATCCAAAAGCAGATAACGACAGAAACGCTTAAAGCCAGAATTGGCCAGATTCATTCCGTATTGGTTGATGGTATCAGCAAACGATCTGAAAAGTTGATGACTGGTAAGAATGAATATAATATTTCTGTCAATTTTCCAGGGACATCGGAGATGATTGGCAGCATCCTTCCAATAAAGATTACTGAAGCTAAAGAAACCACATTACGTGGCGAACTCTATGAGGAATAATATGACAAATCTAATTGACTATATCAGACCATTGGGAGAAGCAATTGTTTCCTCCCCGGAATATAAAACATTACAGATCGCAGAAGCAAACTTCTCTGATGACCCTGCTTACCAGTCAATGCATTCCCGTCTTTTACTTATTGAAAGCTTAATCAAAGAAGCATACGAGAACGGAGATTATGAGAAGGCAGCAGTTCATGAAAAAGAAGCAGATGAAATTAAAGCATTGATAACGGAGCTTCCCTCAGTATCCTGCTTATCCGATGCTAGAATGGCTTTTTCTGCGTTAATGACACAGGTCAATAATGTGTTGCAGTTTACTATTACAGGAGAGTTGTCAAACGGAAGCTGCTCGGGCAGCTGTTCGTCTTGTTCAGGCTGTCATTAAACGTGGAGGAATTGGTGATATGGCTGAAATGACGCCTATGATGCGGCAATACTTGGAAACTAAAGAAAAATATCCAGGGATGATTCTTTTTTTCCGCTTGGGCGATTTTTACGAAATGTTTTTTGATGATGCAAAACTGGTATCCAGGGAATTGGATCTAACGCTGACTGGAAAAGCATGCGGAATGCCAGAACGGGCACCAATGTGTGGGGTCCCATTTCATAGTGCGGATACATATATTAATCAACTGATTGAAAAAGGCTATAAAGTTGCCATCTGTGAACAGATGGAGGACCCAGCGCTTGCGAAAGGTCTCGTCAAACGCGATGTCGTTCGGATTGTTACGCCTGGTACAGTCATTGAAACAAATATGCTCGATGAGCATAAAAACAATTATCTTCTGTCTATATGCTTAGAAAAAAACAAAGCGGGACTGTCGTTCTGTGATGTTTCAACTGGTGAATTTATGGCCTATGAAATAGATCATCCGGTACAGAAGCTTCAAGATGAACTTGTACGAATTCGACCCAGTGAGATCATTACGAATACAGAATTGCCAGGCGAATATTCAGACCTTATTTATAGCATTGAGGGGGCAGCACGCTTCCAATTGTCAAAGGCCAAGCGTATCTTGATGGAACATTTTCATGTTCAGTCTTTAGAAGGAATGGATGTAGGAGAGTTGTTCTCTGGGGTAAGAGCGGCTGGTGCACTTCTTTCGTATCTTCAGGATACTCAAAAAAATTCATTGGATCATATCACGAAACTGTCTCGTTATTACAATCAGCGATATATGGTCTTGGATCATACTGCAAGGAAGAACCTCGAATTAACAGAAACACTTCGGTCAAGAAGCAAAAAGGGCACGTTGTTGGACATATTAGACTATACATGTACAGCAATGGGAAGCCGAACTTTAAGAAATATTATAGAACAGCCATTCGCAGTAAAAACGGATATTGATAACAGACTTGATGCAATTGAAAATCTGATTCATGCAGAAATTGAAGTTGACATTATTAGAAACCATCTTTCAGAAGTATATGACATCGAAAGGCTGCTGAGCAGAATAGCTTATAGAACAATTTCCCCCAGAGATTGTTTAGCGCTGTCTTCTTCACTAGCGCATGTTAATGATATTAATCAGACACTGGATCGCCTAAATCTAACCGGCTTATTGAAAGAGATTCGAACATCATTGATTTCGCCAGATATGATTACGGATCGATTAGACGCATCAATTGATCCAGATGCACCGGCATTATTGAGTGAAGGGCATTATATACGGCCTGGATATAATTCTGAACTCGATAGATTAAGAGAGGCTGCAACAAATGGAAAACAGTGGATTGCTGACCTTGAAGCAAAGGAACGAGAAGAAACAGGAATTAAAAATCTAAAAATTCAATATAACCGAGTCTTTGGATATTATATAGAAGTTACTAAGTCATTTTATGAATTGGTTCCGATCCGGTATACAAGGAAACAAACTTTGGCAAATGCCGAACGCTATACGACGCCTGAATTGCACGAAATAGAAGAAACAGTTCTTGGTGCACAGGAAAAGGCAGCAAGGCTTGAACAGGCATTATTTATTGAATTGCGCGATTTTTTAATTCAACAAATAGATACGATTCAAACAATAGCAGGTGCGCTGAAAAATCTAGATGCCATTATCTCTTTAAGTGTTGCTGCTGCACGAAATCATTATGTCAAGCCTGAAATAACGGAAAATGGTGTAATAGAAATCGTTGCTGGAAGACATCCGGTCGTAGAGGCATCATTGCAGGGGGAGAATCTTTTCGTTCCCAATGATGCACATATGGATACAGAAGAAAACCGCATGCTAATTATTACTGGACCGAATATGGCAGGAAAAAGCACGTATATGCGGCAGATTGCATTGATTACACTTATGGCTCATATGGGTTCATATGTACCTGCTGACAGTGCTAAAATCGGCGTGATTGATCGTCTTTTTACAAGAGTTGGTGCGTCGGATGATTTGGCAAGTGGACAATCTACATTTATGGTAGAAATGAATGAGATGGCCAATATATTAAAAAACGCAACAGCTAACTCTCTTGTGTTACTTGATGAAATAGGCAGGGGAACAAGTACTTTTGATGGCCTGTCCATAGCATGGGCAGTTGTCGAATATATGGCTGACAAAAAGTATCTTGGGGCAAAAACACTATTTGCAACCCATTATCATGAATTGAGTGAGTTGGAAGGCCATCTTGAAGGCGCTGTGAATTACAGGATCGCTGTAAAGGAACGAGGAGAGGATATTCTCTTCTTGAGGAAAATTGAACGGGGTGGAGCAGACCGCAGCTTTGGCATTCACGTTGCCCATCTTGCAGGCCTCCCGCGCGCTGTGGTTATGAGAGCGCATGAAATTCTTGCAAGAATTGAGGCCAATGACGTAACGCAGCATCGCATTGGATCTGATATATTGGGTGAGATAAGGGATACATCTCCAAAGCAGGTAAATATATTTGAAACGCCAGCAATGAAGCTTCTCGAAGAAATTAAAGAGCTAGATGTTATGGGGATGACTCCAATAGATGCATTGAATACCTTATTTACATTGAAAGAAAAAGCCAGGCAGGCTTGATGGAGGCGTTCATTGAATCAAGAGGAAAGACCGATTATTCGTTTGAACGAGGAATTGATCGGAAAAATTGCTGCAGGTGAAGTGGTTGAAAATCCGGCTTCAGCAATCAAGGAAATGGTTGAAAACAGTTTGGATGCGGGTGCATCCGCAATTACTGTTGAAATCCGTGACGGTGGAATCAGTTTTTTACGTGTTACAGATAATGGAAAAGGGATTCTTTCGAGAGATATTCGTATGGCATTTGAGCGCCATGCAACGTCCAAGATCGCGTCATTAGAAGAGCTCTATAATATCCATACATTAGGATTTCGAGGGGAGGCACTTGCTTCAATTGCTGCTGTCTCAAGACTGACGATGACGAGCAGACATTACAAGGAAGAAACAGGTGTTCGGGTTGTCAACGAAGGCGGAACAATAAAATCGATAGACGATGCGGCGTGTCCACGTGGAACAACTATTGTTGTGCGGGATCTCTTTTATAATACACCTGTCAGGCTTAAGTTCCTGAAACGTCCAAATACAGAAGCAAGCAAAGTTGCGGACATGCTTTCGCGGATGATACTGTCTAGACCGGATGTTTCATTTAAACTGATAAATAATGGCAAAAATATTTTTCAAAGCAGTGGAACTGGAGATTTAAAAAGTGCAGTTTTTTCAATATATGGACGTGAAACAGCCGAAAATATGGTTGAAGTTAAATCTGAAGGTGGAATTAGCGTAACGGGGCTGGTGGGAGTAGGGCCGGAAGCACGTTCAAACAGAAACAGGCAGACTTTTATTATTAACGGGAGATGTATTCGTTCTGTACTTCTGTCACAGGCAGTAGAAGAAGGCGCAAGAGAGCGATATACGATTGGACATTATCCGATTTGTGTATTGGCAATAGACATGCCAGTATCACTTGTGGATGTTAATGTTCATCCAAACAAACTTGAAGTCCGTTTCAGTGATGAAAATCTAATCTTTCAGAAAGTCTCAGCTGCTGTACACGATGCGTTTTCCATTTCTCCATTAAGTGGGGCTCCGGCGTTGCTATCTGAAACCGAGCCTGTGACAGTTGCACCTGCAAAAGTCACAGTAGTGGATACAACTAGTCAGAAAGGATTGTCGGTTGCTGCAATAATGACTAAGCCTGTATCATTCGAGGTGAAACAGACCGGGAGTATGGAAGAGACTGAAGCTGAACAATATGAGACGCAGTTCTATTCTCAACACGAAAAAACAGAACAGCGATCCGATTCTGACGTAAAACCGATGGTTTCTAATGCGTCTACGCTATCGTTTAACGATGTTGTAAAGTCTTTTTTTACCAATAACGGGGAAAGCAACGTTATAATCCATAATCAGGAACCCCAGGGGACTCAAACACAAATCGATATGTCCCTTAAAGCAGACAACCAAGAAAATCTGCTGGACTATGATTATATTGGCATCGCATTTGATACATATATTATTTTACAGAATAAAAAACAGCTGCTCATGATTGATCAGCACGCTGCTCATGAGCGTATACTTTATGAAAAACTAATGCGTGAAGTTGATACCGGTGGAGGTTCACAGCTTCTTCTGGTGCCTCAAGTTGTTCGCGTAACGCCACAAGATGTCAATAAACTTGAAATATATAAAGACGAAATTAAGGACGCTGGATATGAAATTGTACCGTTTGGAGAAGATTCTTATCAAATTCGTGCGGTACCAAATGTTTTAGGAGTGCCTGAATCCAAAGAAGCATTTCTAGAAATGGTTGACCATTTAGGCGAACTACGTGTCCTCTCAACACGTCAAAAAAGAAGAGATGCCATCCTACAAATGGCATGTAAAAAGGCAATTAAAGGTGGGGAAAAAATAAGCATGGAAGAAGTTAATGTACTTTTAGCTGAAATGCAAAAAACAGGTGCTCCTCCTACATGCCCTCATGGAAGACCTCTGGTTGTTATTATAAATAAGACAGAATTAGAAAAGCGTTTCAAAAGAATTAATGAATAAGAAAGTAGCAATTGCAATAGTAGGTCCTACAGGAACAGGAAAGTCAGAAGCGGCATTAGATGTCGCACAGGCGCTTTCACCTGCAGAAATCCTTTCAATTGATTCTATGCAGGTCTATAGGGGAATGGATATTGGTACAGCGAAACTGCCAGTGCCTTTTAGAAGGGAAATTCCACATCACCTTTTGGACATTATTGAACCTGATAAGTCAATGTCTGTTTCTTTATTTCGTGAAATGGCAATCCATAAAATGGAAGAATTGGATGCAGAAGGAAAAAGATCCATTTTGGTAGGTGGTACAGGGTTATACTTAAACGCAATTCAGTATGAATTGAACTTTGGAACAGAAGGTGCTGATGAACTTTACCGAACAAAATTAAAAGAAATTGCAAACAATGAGGAAGGTAAAAAACAGCTGTACGAACAATTGCGTGAAATTGACCCGCAGACTGCGGATAAACTGCATTATCACGATATAAACCGTGTCATACGGGCACTTGAAATATACCATCTAACCGGAAAGCGTAAAAGTGATCTGGATCAAATCAAATATGAAGAAGGACCTTTTCATGTTCTAATATATGGTCTTACACTCCCACGACCGCAATTGTATAGGAGATTGGATCATAGAACGGAAAAAATGCTGCAGCAAGGATGGATTGAAGAAGTTCAGAAATTGATAGAAGCAGGTATCGATTTTTGTAAAGAAGGAGGAGCAGGCCAAGCAATAGGATACGCTGAAATAGCTTCATATCTACGAGGGGAATTATCCTATGACACGATGGCTGACTTGATCAAGAAAAACACGAGAAGATATGCGAAAAGACAATGGACGTGGTTTCGCCATTTAAAGCAAATCACTTGGTTTGATGAAAGCGAATTTAATTCTGTTTATGAAAGAAATAAGGCATTAATTTGCCGAATTAAATCGGACCTATTGGAATTTTGACGCAAGAAATGAATTTGGACGATATAATCCATTACATAAAATGAAACTGACTTTTTTCTGGAATAAACAGAAGAAGTGTTATCCGTCTAATAAAGCAGGAAACTGTATTATATAAGCAGGAAACTGTATTATATAAGCAGGAAACTGTATTATATAAGCAGGA
>AUXO015962357.1_pt1 | contig 17166 bp, 28 predicted proteins | sample 768731 | NCBI WGS metagenome assembly AUXO01 (sample SAMN02715735, study PRJNA202380) | gut metagenome | biome: sheep rumen | host: Ovis aries | place: New Zealand: Palmerston North
TGTTGCAATAACATTATCAATTAAAATGTATCTTGGTAAGGCTACGACATTATATTCTTCGCCTTTCTTTTCTACCTTTACTTCGATAATCTTGTTTGCAAAAGGTCTTACATAGATTTTGCCATTATATTGATATAGCATTTTGACTATTTTCCTTTCTTTTTATTGTTCTTAAAGCCATACTTTTCTTGTATTTTTTCTTTTTGTTGTTCTTCAACAACTTTTTCTTCTTTGTTATCTTCTTCAACTTCCTCTTTAATTTCTGACTTTACAGAAATAGGAGCTGATTTTTTGTCAGCTCCCTTTTCTTCGGAAGCTATTTGATAACCTAATGGTTTAAATTGGCTTTCAAATGTACCTTTTGTAACTATTATTTTTGAATCGCCTTTTACTATTGTTACCATTTGCTCCTCCTATTTAATCTATGGATTCTTCCACTGGAATTTATTAGTCATCTGGTGGGTAATAAACTCCGTCTCCTTCTCCTTCGCTTGGTTCTGGTGTAACATCTCCGCTAGAAGGTGTAGAAGAACCCGAGCTTACTTTACATCTAAAATGTATAAAGCTTCAGCCATTTCTAATGAAGGTAAAGCAACCATAGATACTTTTGTTTCTACGTTTACTGGGTCTTCAATAGCGAATGTTGTAACAGCAATTCCGTTTTCAACTGTTACTTCTGCTTTTGTAGCTCCGTTCATTAAGTCGCTTTCTTCTGGTGTTACGCCGATATGAGTTTTTCCTAATTCTCCATCTGGGAACATTACGAATGCGTCATCTGCGAAATATGTTGTGAAAGCTCCTGTTGTTTCATCGATATAACCTTCATCGTTTACATAGATTGTAATTCCTGTTTCTCTTTCAATGAACTTTCTAACTTCTTCGCCTGTGATTTCTATGTTTCCGCCAGCTAATACATAAAGTCTATTTTTAATAGATGTGTTGTTGCATAAGTCTTCTAATACGTTAGAATTACACATAGCTCTTGTTAGTGTAAATCCTTTAGCTTTTGCTAATTTCTTTGCGTCATTGATATCTTTGATTGGTGTAGCATTAGCTGCTGACCAAGCTGGTGAAGCTGTAATCTTATTAGCTGCTGGAACACCATAATCATAAGTATAAGCTTGTCCGTTGCTTGCTAATGTAACTGTACCTGTTGTTAATACTTGCATTCTCATTCTTTCTAATGCTTCATAAGCTGCTTTGATTAACTTGATTTCGTCATCAAATATTCTAGCAACGATTACTTTGATAAGTGCTTCGTTAGATGTTTGAAGTAATGTGTTTAATTGGCTTCTCATTTCTTCATCAATTACCATTGATTCTTTGAAGAATGGCATTTTAGCTTCTGAAACAACAATTCCTTCTCTATCTCTTCTAATTGATTTTGCGTCATAAGCACTTAATCTTAATGCTACTGGTTGGTTGTTTGCACCTTTAACCCAGTCAATTCTTGTACCGATTTCACGTTGTGTTGGGAATAATTGCTCTCCAACTGTATATGTGTTTAAGTTTTTCTCTAACCAATATGCTACCATATTAGCACTTGTTACTAAATCAAAAATGTTCATAATTAAATTGCACTCCCTTCTACAAAGATAATTCTAGGTAATGCTGCTTTAACATTAGCTGTTAATGCTGTTTTTACGCTATCTTCTAGTTTTAATAAATCTACACAACCTGCAATAACGATTGTTCCGTTTTCAGCTCCTGCTGTAACATCAACATCGTGCATTAGTACGCATACTGGACTTGCTCCTTCTGCTCCTGATACTGTAAATGCTGTATCTCTCTTTTCGATATTTCCAAATAATGGAGTACCTGCTTTAACTATTTTCTTTCCATCGCTACCAGCTGTAACACCTGTGTTAGAAATTCTAGCACCTAATGTTACCATATAGCTATTGTTAGCTATTAAAATGTGTTTGTCTGGTCCGCCTAAAGTTTGACTAATTACTGCCATTTTAAAAATTTCCTTTCTTTAACTTTTTAATTTTCTTTGAAGAAATCTTTCTTTTGCTCTGGTGCTCTTAATTGTTGAGCGTGTGCTAATTCTTTTCCATAATTTCCTTTTTCTACTTTATTATCAGCACCTTCAGAGCCTTCACTAAAAGAACTTCCCATCTTGCCCAAGCTTTTCTTTGTGGCTTCTGATTTACCATTTTCATAAGCTTTGTTTACAATCTCTGCAATGTATTTTCCAACATTTTCTGATTTTGAACTATCTTCAAATGCAATCTCTGATATAAAGTTTGCAAAATCTTTGTCGTCATCTTTAATACCACTTTTTGTTCTTGCGTCTGCTAATAATCCAAATACAGTGTTTTTACTATTTGAAGCTCTACTTTCGGCTAATTGCTTTTGTAGTTCTTCAATTTGCTTTTGAGTTTCTAAATCTGCTTGTGCTTTCTTTTCATCATCTGTCATTTTTTCAGCAATTTGTTTTTTTAAGCTTTTAATTTGCTCGTCTAATTGTTTCTTTTCTGCTTGAGCTTTATTTTTGTTTTCGTATTCTCCACTTGAAAGAACTTGGTCTTTGAAGAATTTTTGAATTTCTTCTTTTGTTAAGTCCTCTCTGTAAGAATCTCCTAAAAGCTCTTTTAACATTTCTTCCATTTAATTTGCCTTTCCTTCAGTAGTGTTTTATAGCACTTCTCTGTGCAATACCTATCTACAGATATAGCCACTGTAGAACTGGCAATTTATATTAAAATTTATTTAATATCTTATTCAACGTTTGTGTCAACGATTTCTTCTACAACGTTTGTTCCTGCTGTCTCGTTTGGCACAGCTACATTATCATAACCTTCAGCTTTTAAGCTTTCTTTGTATTGCTTTCCTCTTTCTGTTACACCTTGAATATCAGTTGTTAAGTCTGCCATAGAAAGTGCGTCAACTGGAGCAATTTCTCCTGTTCCCATAAGAGTACTAAAGCTTTGAGCTTTTGTTTGAATGTTGTCATTTTTATTTCTTGGTAATTTCACATCAATTTCTTCTAGTTTGAAATCTTGTGAAACTAAACTTAATTGCTTTAAGATTTCAATTGCTACTGCTAATTGTTTCTTTTTAGCTTTTTTGAAGTAGCTTTCTTTTATTCTTGCTACTATTTCTATATCAGCCCAGCCATCACGAAGTTTAACTGCGTCTCCAGTATCTCCGCCTCCGCCAGACCTTGTTTTTCTATCTGGAATACCAACAATAGCTTTGTATGCTTCCTCAAGATATTCTCTTAAGTTTTTCATACCATTACTATCTAATTGTTGATATATGAATTTTGCGTCAACATCTACGCCATTTTGACCCATTAAGTTAAGAATTCTATTCTTTCTAGCTTTTGCAGCTTCTTCATCGTTTAATTCTGCATTTAAGATAATCAATAATGATTTAATTACATTGTCAACATCTGTTAAGCTATCTGCAGTTAAACGGTTAAGAGCATTTGCAACATCTATTGCTAACTCGAAATCTCCTTGCATAAATTGATTGTTTTTAATCAATTGAATAGGATTTAATCCAATAGGATTTGCTTCTTGTTTAACAATTTTGGCATTACTATTAAAGCTAGTTCCTTCACATTCTATTATATACCATTCATTGTCTGTATAGCATTGGAAAGTAGTAGTGTTTCTCTCCTTTGAATAGTAATATGTTACTGATAATGTAACAGGATTACCTAATCTTGGAGAACATACTACAAATGTTGTTCTTGGGTCTAATGCTAATGTTATCAATGGGTAATCTGGCATATAATCGCTATATTCTAATTCTTTTACTGGTAATGTTCCGAAATATGCACAACCTGTAATGCTTGCATAATTGCCACATTCATTATCTACTGTTTCAGAATTTTCATAAGACATTACATCTATAAGTTTTTCAATGTCTTTAGCGTGTTCGCCTTTTCTTTGAGTAATTTGAGCACCTTGAGAATATGTATAGCCTACAATTGTTCTTACTGTAGAATAATTGTAATTGATTGTAGTTTTGTTTTGTACGCTTGTTCCATAGAAGTCCTCTGTAGAACTTTTCATATCTACGTTTTGTTTACCACAATAGTTATCAATAAGCTTGTTTATATCTACTACGTTTTCTTTATGTATTAGCCAAGCTGATTTAAGCACATCGATTATGGTATTTGGTGTAACTTCTTTATCAACTATGATTAACTTTCTACCCTTACCTAACAATTTAGCACCTCTCACAAATAAAAATAGCCAATGATATTGTAATCATTTGGCTACTTTGAGCTCTCTTTCTTAATTTCAAATTCTTTCTTGCAACGACTACACCAAAAGTGAATACCTTTGGTTTCGGCCTCTTTTTCTTTTTTACATATAAGTTTATTGCAATTTGGACATCTAATGTCCTCTAAATTTGTCATAAGTTTACTCCTAATTCCATTTTAGCATAACGATTTCAAAAAAGTCAACTACCTTAACATAAAAAAATAAAGAACTTGCATTAGGGTTACAAGTCCTTTATTTTCCTTGCTTTCGTAACTTTTTTTGTTTGAGCAGAATTACGAACAACAGCAAAGTAAGTTATTTAGATATTGTTCTCAATAGGAACTGATTTAATTATATATTAACGCATTTTTATTGTCAAGATTACATAATTTAGACATAAAAATAGATAGAGTTGAGACCGCAAATCAAAAAACTCTATCTAAACACATAAATATTATATTACTGCTAACAAGTGTTGGCAATATTACGTATAAATATTATATATCATAATATAATCATTTTGTCAATAAAAAAATAGAGTTAAGACCTTAAGAAACATAACTCTATTTTGTGTGTTTCTATAATCAACACCCTCTATTTTTATACTAGCATATTAGCATTTCTTTGTCAATACTAAATGCCTAATAATTCCCTTGAAATATTACTTGTTGCTGTTCCGTATTGTCTAACTACTCCAAGCACTTCGTTTCCAAGCATTGCAGCACTATCAGGAGCGTCATCGTGTTGTTTCTTTCGTACATTTTTAGCTGTGCTTTGATTAAACTTAAATACCTCATCAAGTGCCTCGTTAAACATTTTATCGCCTTTTATACTTTCTCTTGTAGGTATTACAAGCTTGTAATTTGAGTTTTCAGCTCCTTTTATGAAACCTTGAGCTGCAAGTATTCTATCTAGTTTAGATTTGTTTGTAGGGGCTTTTTTGCTCGTTACAAAGCAATCTGTAACGCCTTTTTCTTTTAATCTTCTTAAAACTTCATCAGCATACATATCTCCACCATTATTGGCTTCAAAAACAACCCTAGAAATTCCATAATCAATTATAGCTTGTACTACTTGTGGAATTGTATCTTCTTTTTCGCCTTTTAAGAATAGCCATTTAACACAATAGCAATCTCCATTATTATATTCTTCAACAATTGGCATAGACAAATGGTCATCTCCACCCCAAGCCACATCGCACGCAGCAACAGTTCGTTCGTATTCGCTATCGTTTCTCTCATATTCGTCTAAATCAAATTTCCTAAACTCTTTTTCAAAGAACAATATACCTAATCTTTCAATTGGTTCTTGTTGAATCAAGCAACTAAATGACACTGCGTCCATAAGGTCTCTATCTTCGTGGAACATTTTTGTTGTTATAGCATACCCATATTTATACATAAAATTGCTTTCATCGTTCTCGTTTAATCCTGGTATCTTAACAACAATCAATCTTTCAGGTTCGGTTTCCTCATAATACTTAATAATCCTTGAAAGTGGGTCGTTAATACTAAAGATAGTACCAACAATAAGCATTTTACATTTTCCTTGCATACGTTTTTTAATTGTACCAGTAAATTCTGTCCATTTCTTGTCCATAAGGTCTTTATTACTAGCCTCCTCAATATCTTTAATCAAGTCATCTGCATAAAGTATGTTATGAGCTCTTGTTCTACCTGTAACCGAACCATCAAATCCAACACAATAAAGTGTGTATTCAGAATGTGTCCTCTTTCTATTAGGGTCATTAGTGTAATCTAACGACATAGTTTCCGCACTTCTATAGATTTCTCTTAAATTAGGGAATATTTTCTTATAATTTCCCTCATCATCGTTTACAAGTGCGTCAATTCCGTTAAAGAACTTATCTTTTGCAATCGAAGCACTATAAGAAATCATCATATTAGGCAATTCAGGGTCTTTTCCTATTGCCCAACTCATAAATCTTTTCGAGATTTCTGTTTTTCCTGTACCTTGTGGCATAGATAATGTCATAATAGGTCTATCTGTTCTATAATAAAACTTTGACATTTCTCTTGCAACTTTATTAAGCACTATCGTTCTTGGAGCTATAAATTGCTTTTCTGGAGCGATTCCAAACTCCATAGCAGGCAAATAATACTCAAACAAGTATCTAGCCAAATAGTAGTACGTTTCTTTCATTGCTTTATATAGTTCTTGTTTCTTTTCTAAATCTTGCTCCGCAGCCATAGCCTCAGCAACATTCAAACTAATAGCAATTCCAACTTCAACGCTCTCCGCATATTTCAAATTCTTAATAGAATAATCGTACACGACTTTCTCTACACCATCTCTATCTTCTATAACCGACAAATTGTATCTTAAAAGATTAAGTAATAGTATTCTCGTAGTCAATCCAAGCTCTGTGTTTTTTAAGTTGTATCTAATCTTCTTTATGTCCGCTTCAATCTTGTCATAGTCATACGTTGTCTCTTCCACTTGTCCTTGTCCTCCTTAATCTTTATTTCTCCAGCTAAAAACCACTCACAATCTCTTTTGTTTCTATCTGTCTTATCACAAGTCATTAAATATGCACAATTTAAGCACCTATTTATTATCATTTATTATATCTTCGTTCCCCTCTTTATCTCTTTTTACCTTAAGTACAGGCTTTTTCAACGCCTCTAACATCATTTTTGTACTTTCTTCAATGTCTTTAATTGTATCTCCTGTTAAACACGCACAATCTCCACTCCAAGCAACAATGTTATCTTGCCCATCGTAATATGTTTCTCTTATCTCTAGTTCTTTCATTTCCACCCCATCAACTTTAAAGTACACCTCAAATAGTCTATAGTTCCAATACCCTTTGCTTATACTTTCAGCCAATCTCTCCGCTTCAGCTAGCATTTCTTTATCTGCTTTTTTCATTCTCCATTACTCCTTTTAAGATTTCAAGTACAACTTTATTAGCACTCTTTCCGCTCTCCATACTCTTATCTCTTAACCACTCGTTAATGTCCTTCGGTATTCTTATACTTCTCTTTATCTTATTTGGATTTTCCACGCTTTCTCTCCTTTTCTTCTTTATCTCCTTTTGGAATAGACACTATTACACTTAATACCTTGTCGTACTTGATTGTGTCTTCCATTTCTTTCTTCTCCGCTCTTTCTAATCTCACTATCTCTGCAATTAACCATACTATTCCTGTAAATACTATCGTTTCTAACGCTCCTACAAGCATTCCTCCAATAAATAAACTACCTATCATCTCTCTTATCATTTTTTTCTCCTCTCGCTTTATCTATTAGCTTTTTCATTTGCTCTAAATACTCTTTGCTTGGACTTTCCATTATCTCTCTAGCTTTTTTTCTCTCTTTTTCTTTCCATTTCGCTTGCTCTCTCCTTTTTCCCTCCCTGTATTTTACTATCTGCTCTTCGGTTAAGTTCCTTCTCTCTACTTCCGTTTTCCTTCGCCTTAATAAGTACCCCATTTTGTACCTACTTACTATCTCTATTCTTATCTTCTTTAACTCTACATTTGCCCTTGATATCGTTGTTTTCAATGCTGCTTTACTGTATTCATCATAACTTTCCCCTAACATTTCAATTATCTCTTTAGCACCTACGTATCTTCCATCTCCAACTAAAGCATATACTACTCCACCTTCTTTTCGAGTTAACTTTATCTTTCCACTTTCCCTTGCTCTTTCTATCTGCTCAATTAAACTTATATTTTCTCTTACTCTTGGCATTGTACTTTCTCTTCCTTTCTATTTTAATTTTACCAATGGTGGCATTGTTTGTCAAGTGGTGGCATTACCCTTTTTATTTTAGATTTGCTTCCGATGTTGATTTCGCGTTTCTCGATTTTCCAAAACATAGGGGGCGGGGCGGTATAATATCAAAAATAAAATAGTAATAAATAAAAGCAATTAAAAACAAACGGAACACCTACGAAATAAAATAAACTTGTCAAATTGACAAACCTAAAAAAATAAGGGGCTGTGGTATATCTTCTTAGCTTGTCAAAAAGACAATAAAAAAGCGTTTTAATGATGTGATTGATTGGCTTTTAATATTGTTATTATGTAAAGCAAATACGCTTTTCAATGTTCATATTGTTTACATAAGAACACAAAAAGAAGCGGAAAAAGTAAAAAATATTTTGAAAAATATTTTTGTCTAATTGGCAAAAAGCCTTGAAAGTGGCTATTTTTAGGGCTTTTTAAAGCTTAAAAAATATTAAAAAAAGTTATAAAATAATTGTTAAAAACATTGACTTTTACTTCGTTTTGGGTGTATAATAATATTAGTTAAAAGAAAGGAGGCTTTATTATATGAATATTATTGAAAAGCTAAAACAAAAAAAAGAACAAAAAAGAAGACAAAAAGAAAGAGAAGAAAAACAAAAAAAGACTTATTAAAACAGCAAACGATTTTTGGAATGAATGCGAAAAAGAACTACAAAATCAAAAATAAAAAGGAAGGGGCGGAAACGACCACCGCCCCAAAAATAAAAAAAGTTGCAACAGTTGCAACAGAAAAGAGGAAAAAATGAAATATAATTATTATGAACACGTACTTGAAGACGTGAAAGAAGCTTTAAAAGAAACAGACGAAAGAGACTTTCAAAAGCTTTACGATGATTTTTTCATCGATGATAGTATCACAGGAAATGCAAGCGGGAGCTATACTTTTAATACTTATGAAGCAGAGGAAAACCTAGCCCACAATATGGATTTGTTAAGGGAAGCACAAGAAGAGTTTGGCTTCTTACCTATTGCATACATAAGTAAAGGCGCAGAATGGGCAGACGTAACAATTCGCTGTTATCTTTTAGGGCAAGCACTAGAAGAAGCCTTGAAAGATTTAGAAGAGGAGGGGTAAAAAATGGAAAATATAAAAGTAAAAAATAATATAAATGATTTGATAATTGACAGCGTAAGACCTGACGAGCTACAAGAGCTTGAAGAGTTACAAGCTCGTTACGATAGCCGAAAAGATTTTTACAAAAAAGCGTTTACAGGCGTTTACTATTGGAGCAACGAACATCGCCCCGCCTTATATCTTAAAAGTTATGACACTATTGTCGCTTGTATTTTTGAAAATCAATTGAGGGTTTACGGCTGGTACAGTCAAACAACCGCGCGACACATTAGAGAGTTTGCAAGGCAAAACGATTTTAACTACAATTTAACCGCTTCAGATATGCGAAACGGCTGTGTAATTAGTAAATAAAGGAGGCTTAAAAAAATGATTTATTATGATATTTTATACATTTTAAAACCTGAAACATTGAATAAAGACATTACAAGGATTGAAGCAGAAATTACAAAGAAAATAAATTGCACAGATACATTACTAATTAAGCATGAAAAGCTAGGCATAAAAGATTTTGATTTTTCAACAAAACAATCAATTGGCTGGATTAACACAAACGGTACAGAATACGAACGAGGCTTTTATAACATAATAAGTTTTAGAACAAGAGACAACACAATAAAAGAGCAATTACTAGAATATTTAAGAAAACAAACAAACGTTATTAAAGCCGTTGTAACTTGGGAAAATAGACACGAGGAGGAATAAAAAAGATGAGTTTACAAACAACATTAAACAGGAACACACAAGAAGCGGTAAAAATCTATACAGAAAAACAAGCAGACAAAACTATCAAAGAAGGTATTCTAAGGCAAGCAATTAGGGACGCAATTTTAGAAGAGTTAAAGACAAAAAGCGTTGCGGATTTAATGAACGATAATAAAGACGACAAAGCAAATATTTTGCAAAATGTTTGCGACCAACTTAACGATGAAGATTTTTTCGAAAATCAAAAAGAATGTAACGCTTTATGTTTTAAGTCATTAAAGATTTACGACAGCGAGTTAAAAGATATTATTAGTAAAAGAGCTAAAATCAAAAAAATTGAAGAGCAACAACAAAAAGAGCAAAAACAAATAGAACAAGAAGCGGAAAAAATGAAAATACAAGAAGCAGCAAGAAGACAAGCAGCAATAGACTTATTTTTTAAGATTTTAGGAATAATAGGATTGATACTTTTAGCACCATTGATATTTTGCATATTTATAATTTTTGAAGCATTAAAAAATACAAAATAAGGAGGTATAAAAATGAATATGAAAGAAGAATTAACTAACATCGCAAAAGCTTATTGTAAAAAAATGAACTATACTTTTATATTTGCAAACGAGAACAAGTTCGGATTTGAGGACAAAAACGGCGGGCTTTGGACTTTAGATTATTTTGAGTTAGAGCGTAAATTGAAAGAAAATAAAAAATAATAAAATAAAGGAGAATTAAAAGAATGAATATTGAAGATTATAAAAAAGATTATAAAGCATTCTTGCAAGATACACATCAAAAAGACAATAAACAAACAAAAAATATTTATTTAGGATTATTAACAAACAAATACACAATATACAAACCAACAGCCGAACAGATAGAGCAATTAAGAAAAGAACTATAAAAGCCCCAAAGAAGCGGAAAACCGCTTCTTTTTTTATGTGTTTATAATAATATAAAAATCTATAAAAACCGACACGCACGGAAACGCACAAAAACGCCATTTTTAGGCGTTTTTTATTGTAAGCATATACTTATATTATGCCACCACCAAAACAGATTTAAACGCCATTTTTGAGCGAATAAAAGACCACAAAGCCTTGAAAATACTGAAAAAATCGTTTCTAATTGCGTGAAATTTACTTTTTATGCAATTTGTCATTTTGACAATAAAAAGCAAAAAAACTATATATAATTAGATTTTATTTTTTTTGTAATTTTTATATACTTTCTTAAAATGAAAGTCTCTAGCAAAGTCTCGAGAAAGTCTCAAGCTTTTTCAAAATGAAAGTCTTTTACATTTTTGAAAGTCTCTAAAAAAATTTTTTGCGTATATATTGAATATAAACGAAAGTTGTGTTAGTATAAAGTCGTGGAGGTGTTGTTTATGAACGCAAAAGAAGCTTATAAAAAAATGATGTTACAAAAAATGGAAAAGAATTTTTATGAAATTCCAGGAGAAATTTGGAAAGAAATAAGTGAAATTCCAAAATATCAAGTTAGTAATTTTGGTAGAGTTAAAGGAGAGTTTGGAATTATGAAACCTCAAGTAAATAATGATGGTTATCTACAAGTTTTGCTAACTGATAAATCTACAAATACCAGAATGTGTTGTAGAGTTCATAGGTTAGTTTTAGAAAATTTTAATCCTACAAAAAATATGAAAAAGTTGCAAGTTAATCATAAAGATTATAATCGTACTAACAATAAATTAGAAAATTTAGAGTGGGTTACACCATCTCAAAATTCTAAACATAGGAGTTTGAATCCTTACTCTCGAGTAAATAGCTACTCCCGAGTAAATGGTACTCGAGAGTTTATAGATAATAAAGGCAATTCTTTTAAGAGCTATGCAGAAGCGGGTAAGTTCTATAAAGTTTCTCCAAATACTATCAAAAATATTTTATTGGGTAAAGTTTCTTCAAATCGTTTAGGAGTTTCTTTTCAGTACAAATCATAGTCGCAAAAAAAAATAGAGAAAGTCTTTGTAATAAAGTCTTTCTCATTTAGAAAAGAGAATTTCAAATGAAATCCTAGTCTTATTTTATCAAAGTCGCAATTAAATGTCAAATTACGAAGCGGATTCATTGCTATCAACATTGAAAGTTCCTTCACTTGGAGCTTCTGGTAAAGTCTCTAGCAATTGGTCAGCATTTTTTGGAACATCTGCTTGAACATTTGGAGCTACTTCTACTTGTTGTACGTCTTTCATATCGTAAAAGTTCTTTGCACGGAATATATAAACAGGTGCATTGACCTTTCCAATGCTTGCCATTCCTGCGTCATAGTTGCATACATAGTCTTTTGCTTTTTTTATGGTGTCCGTTAAGTGCGGGTGTCTTCTACCATTCATAATCTCATAAAAATCAGAGCGAACCCAACCAGAAACCAAAGCAAGACCTTCAACAGTAGGAGGCAAACCAACTTCAGCACAACGAGTAAAGTACTCTTCAAATCTACTCCCGAGTTCTTCTGCAGTTTGTGGTTTAGTACTCCCGAGTTTCATTAACTCTAGATTAAAAGTCATAACCTTACTAGCGAGTTCACGTTCAGCTTGGTCTTTAGGAATGTTATTTTGTGGTAAATATTTATTTTTGAATTCAGTTTTAATAATTTCTTTATATTCTTTTGGCATTAGTTTAAATCCTTTCTATAAAAATTATAACAAAGAAAGCAAAAAAGTGCAACCACTTTTAAAATTTGCACCAAATTTGCACCAAAAAAAGGCGAATTTGCACCAAATGGTGTATGTTTTTTAAAACTTGCACCAAACCTAAAGTCGCTTATATCAAGGGTTTCAAGATAAATTGGTGCAAGTGGTGTATATTTTTTTAAAAAGTTACTATAGGAGATAGAAAAATAGGTAGAAAAATATATAAAAAAATATATAAAAAATATAAATATAAAATAAGATATAGCAAAAAACTTGCACCATTTACACCAAACGCTTTTAATTGAGTGTTTTCAATGGTTCCGAGAATTTTGTTCGGTTTTGAATGGTGTAAATTGGTGTAAAAATGGTGTAAAAAATGCACCAAGTTGATATTTTTAAGAACTAAAAATAAGACCAAACAGTTGTACATTATTACAAAATTATTACAACCTTATGTGAAGTAAACATAAAAACCAAAAAAATAGAAAAATTACATTTTAAAGAATGAGAAAAAAATTTTTTTGAAAATATTTTTAACCTTGTCAAAGTTGATTTCACTGGGTCAAGAGATTTTTTATCTAGTCAATAAATTTTTACTAAAAAATGTTATTGACAATAAAAAATGTTAGTGCTAATATGAAGGTACACTTGAGAGAAAGGAGTAAACATAATGCAAAGAAAGATACGAAGTATGAATGGTGGAGAATGTAATTCACTTATTCTTACAATCCCTATGTATATTGTTGAACAGCTTAATCTTAAAGCTAATCAAGATGTAGATATAGAGATTAAAGGTAAAAAAATTATTATTACACCTGATTTTTCAGAGAGTAAATAAGGAAAGGACAAAAGACAATGGAGAAAAATCTTGAAAAGAAAACTCCAACTAATGACTTTATTCATTGTTACGATGAAAGTAAGCCGATTAACATTATATTTAATAAAGAAATAAATTCGATTTCGGAAAAAAGTAACGTTAATTGGGTTGTTTGGGAAAATAATAAGCCTACATTTAAGCCTATGAGATTAAGTCAATTCCTTAAATATGGTAATTATAATGGTAAAAAAGTATTAAACTATGTCATTACTAAAGGCAAAGACGCCAAAAATGGTTTTACTATCTTTAGATATGATAAAGGAGTTTATAAGAAAACCAGTGCTGATGAGTTTAAAGGTGCTATTAGAAAGTTTATTCCACAAGATTTAAGAAATAGAAAACTCGTTGATGAAGTCTATGCAGATTTGATTTCAGAAGATTTATTTATTGATGAGTTTCAATTAAATAGTGCTGAATCTTATATTAACTTTGAAGATGGTATCTTTGATTTGAAGTCTAAAACTTTGTTACCACATAGTCCTGAATATCTCTCTACTATTCAAATACCTGCTAAATATAAGGAGATAGAAAGTGCTCCTGATATTGCACCAGTTTTTGATAAGTATATTCATACTCTTTGCAACAATGATGAGGACGCTATCGAAATTCTTATGGAATGTATCGGTCTTGCAATTAGTAATGTGTATGGCTATAGAACTAAAAAAGCTCTATTCCTTGTAGGTAAAGGAGATAGCGGAAAGTCTCAAATAAAGAAATTAGCTGAAACTTTCATTGGAATTAACAATATTTCTACTGCTGATTTAAAAAATATAAATAGTAGATTTGGTAAGTCTGCTCTTTATGGTAAAAGATTAGTTGGTTGTAATGATATGAGCTATGAAGCTATTAAAGAAATGGACATTTTTAAACAAATTACAGGTGGAGATAATATTTCAATTGAATTTAAAAATGGAGATTTTATTGACTATACTTATAAAGGCTTCTGCTGGTTTAATTGTAACAATATGCCTGCATTTGGTGGAGATAAAGGTAAATGGGTTTACGATAGAATGATTCCAATTGCTTGTGTAAATTCTATTCCTAAAGAAAAACAAGACCCTAAATTGTTCGATAAAATGTATTTAGAAAGAAACACCATATTAAAGAGATGTTTACAAGCTTTATATAGATTGATAGACAATAATTACAATATAGAATTGACAGAAAATATGAAAAAAATGCTAAATACTTACGAAATTGAGAACAATACTTTATTAACATTTATTTCAGAATGTTGCGTAGATAGTTCAGATGTTTCAACTAAAACTAAAAGAAGTACATTTAATAAATGTTATTCAAATTGGTGTAAGATATATAATGATAACAAAGGAAAAGTCGGTAACAATACTATTAAGAAGTTACTATCAGAGAAATATGACGAGAATTTTAAATTAAGTGGTGGAATTTGGTATATGGACAAACTAGCTATTAAACCTGAAATATTAAATGAGCTAGGCGTTTATGATACAAATGACACTGTATAAAGAAAGGAAGAAGAGTAAATGGAAAGAAATTTTATTGTTGATAAAGAAACATATCAAGAGGATTTAGCCCTTTTAACCGACAGAATAAATGAATTAGTTAATACTGGCAATGAGTTAGAAACTGCTTTAGAACTTGTAAAAACAACAATGCTACTAGATAGGCTAGATAGAATTGAAGATACTTTAGAAACTATGGAACTATCAATTAGAGAATTAAAGGAGGAAAACTAAAATGGAAAGATATTTTGAAAAAGTAGAAAGATTAAAAGATTTTGATATTGATATGCCAAGAAGAAGTACAGAGAATAGTGCAGGTTATGACTTTATAGTACCAGAAGACACTGTATGTAAATCACACGAGATAACTATGGTAAAGACAGGTATTAAAGCAAAGTTCCCTAAAAATGAAACACTGCTATTGTTTAACAGAAGTTCTAACCCTAAGAAGAAAGGCTTAATCATTCTCAACGGAGTAGGAGTTGTAGATTCAGATTACTATGGCAACGAAGACAATGAAGGAGAAATAGCAGGTTTGTTCTATAATATGAAAGAAGAAGACATAGTATTGCTAAAAGGCGAAAAAATGATGCAAGGCGTATTTGTTAAATATGAGATAACAGATAACGACAAAGCAGAAGGAACTAGAATAGGCGGTTTCGGAAGTACAGGTAAATAAAAAATAGTCTAATTTCGCACGAGGATTAAAAATAAGACGTTTTTATAGCAAAAGAATATAAGTTAAGGAGAGAAAGTATGTTAGTGCTTAAAATCGTTTCTATTGTGTTCACATTTGTTTTATTAAAAACGACAGCGATAATAATTTTGACAGCAAGAACACGAAGAGAACTAATTAACAATTTTATAACACTAGTTTTTGAATTGTTGCTGCTAGTTTACCTAGTTAGAACTTAAGTAAATTGAATCAGGAGGAATTAAAATGAGTGAAATAATACGTTTGGGAAATGGAGATAAAATAGTGATTAAAGACACAGATGACTTGTTAATAGAAGCAAGAAATAAACTAAACCTATTACAATTAGTGTTAGAAACAAAAAAATTAAACAACAAAAATTATAGAAAAATAGAAAGGCTGTTGAGAGATGAGTGAAGAAGAAATAATTGGAAGATTAAAAAGAATAATAGAAATAGCCTATAGCAAAGAATTTACTACTTTTGAATTAACATATCAAGATGTTGACGCAATACAAGGTCTATTAGATTTATACCAAAAAGAAAATGCTTTATTATTAGCAAAAAACAATGGCTATTATGATTTGAAAGAATATATAAAAGACAATTACATTAGTAAAGCTAAAATAATAAGAAAAATAGAAGAATTAGAATGGGTAGAAGAAGTTTATAAATGTCAATGCGATAGTTGTAGAGATATTAGAGATGAAGGCAGATATATGGCATATAAAGAATTATTAGAGGAGAAAAAATGAAAGAGCAAAAAGTTGATTTCAATATATACAGATTTGATTGGGTTTTAGAAATAGTGGATAAAACAAATGAAAATTTGATAGGAGACGATGACAGAATCCATAGTGGAATGACAGACTTTGTAAATAAAAGAATTTACATTAGAAAAGGTTTAAATTATGATTCTTTTAGATATACACTATTTCACGAATTAGTGCACGCATTTATAGATAGTTATGGTATGTTGCAAGTAGAGTGGAATGACGAAATCGTTGCAGATTTTGTAGCTATTCACATTACAACAATCCAAGAAAAATTTGACTACGTTTACAATGAATTAAGTAGAAAATATTTGATAGAAATACCAGAAGACGAGGAAGAGTAAATGTTTAGAATGTATAAGCAAAAAAGAAATGGTGGGTATGACAAAGAGATTATTTATGGAGAAACATTAGAAGAATTACAAAAAATAGGAGATAGCTTAAATCCTGTGAAATACTATTCATATCTAATTGTCAAAAATGAAGGCAAAGGAGATGAACCTGTTGGAAATTTCAAATTGTCAGAACCTGTAAAGGTGGAGTTTGTAGATAAAGACCCTACAAATATAGAAGTTAAAACGCACGTTTTTAAGCCAAGTAAAATGAAAGAAAAGCAAAAGTTTAATAAAGAAATAGAACAATATATTGATAGATAGGAGAAAAGTGATGACTAAAGGCGAAAAAATGCTACGAGAGTTAGGCTACAAAGTGGAGTGTATAAAGAATATTTATGGAAAAATATATGGTGAAGAATGGACAGGAGAGACTTGGGAGAGACAAGGAGAACATATAATTTTTCATTATATAGATAACCGTTTAGAAGAATATAAACCAGAAGTTTGTATCTATTTCAAGCATGGGGACAACGGAGAATGTGATGGACTTTTTATAAAAGAACAACAAATTAAAGCTATA
>AUXO017643583.1_pt1 | contig 17162 bp, 13 predicted proteins | sample 768731 | NCBI WGS metagenome assembly AUXO01 (sample SAMN02715735, study PRJNA202380) | gut metagenome | biome: sheep rumen | host: Ovis aries | place: New Zealand: Palmerston North
CAGCCTACACTTATCGGTGCTCTTTGGTACAGAGAGAACCAGTTCATCGGTGCTAATGTTGATACAGACAACGATGGAACTACAGAAGAGTATGCAGGAAGATGGGGAACTTACTTCGTAGCTCCTATGACATCATTCCTCAATGCTAACGAAGCAAACAAGATCATGACACGTACAACAGCCGAAGAGCTCATCGTTGAGGATGGTCGTGTAACAGGTGTTAAGGGTACAATGTATGACGGAACAGAAGTTACTGCTCATGCAACAAAGGGTGTTATCCTTGCAACCGGTGGTTTCGCAGCAAACATCTCAAAGGTTGTTGAAGACAATGAGTATTGGTCAAGCGAATATCTCAATGATAAGCTTGAGACAACTAACCGTTCATCTCTTCAGGGTGATGGTATCAAGATGGCTGAGGCAGCAGGTGCTGCTACAACCGGTGAGGGCTTCACACAGCTTATGCCTATTTCATGGGTAGACGATGGTGACCTTGCATTCGGTGGCGGAGACTATGCTATCTATATCAACCCTACAACAGGCAACCGTTTCGTAGATGAAACCTCAGAGCGTGATGTTCTTTCACTCGGTGAGTTCAAGAACGGTATTGAGTGGAAGGGTCACAAGGGAGTATTCATCGAGATTGCCAATGCAGCAGTTCCTATCCCTGGACCATATCCATATAAGGATGAGGACGTAGAGGGCAGACAGTACGTAAGAACAGTTGGCGAGCTCGCTGATCTCTTCAAGGAGCTTGGTCTTGATACTGACGCAGAAGCTGTAAAGGCTACTATCGAGGATTACGACAAGGCTATCATGGATGGCAAGCAGCCTAAGGATGTAACAAAGAAGCAGTTCTCAGCACTTATCGGTGATGTAGAGAAGAACGATGATGGTTCCTACAAGGCAGATACATACAACCTTGATGATGCTAAGCTTCGTATACGTCTTCTTGCTCCTTCAACACACCATACAATGGGTGGTATCACTGTAGACGTTGATCGTCACGTTCTTGATAAGGACGGTAAGGTTATTGATGGTCTCTATGCAGCCGGTGAGGTTACAGGAGGTATCCATGGTGGTAACCGTCTTGGTGGTAATGCTATCACTGAGATCATCGTTTCCGGACGTACAGCTGCAAAGGCTGCGACAGCAGATAACAAGTAATCTTATTTTTATCTTATTAACTTAAAAACGCGCAAAAAATATAAAGGAACGTGTCTTCTCGGCACGTTCCTTTTTTCTCTTTTTATTGCTTATATAACACTTATACCATTGACATGATCATCAAAAGTCGATACAGAATCATTATGTCTCTTCTAGAAGCTCTTGACAGAGTGTGTATAATGATAGAAGTTATAATTGTGGTACTTTTGACACTTACATCATTTTATACGAGGTTATGCTATGAGATGTCCAAAATGTGGATCCGATATCAATGAACATACAACTGAATGTCCAAAATGCGGAACACCTATTATCAAAATAAAGCCTTTACGGGTTTGTACGAACTGTGGAAGTGAAGTTCCTGATGATGCTGATATATGTCCGGGGTGTGGAAGAACTATCAAAAGGCGAGCACATCAGACTGCAGACAGGAATCAAAAAACCGAGAACGCCGAGACAGGTAATAAATCACAAAAATTCACAGGAACTAATTTTACAGATGTAATAAAAAAAGACCGTTATGCATGGATGCAGGCTGTAATTCCGGGAATACTTGCCCTTCTGTATCATTGGTTCATGCTTAGAGATCAAATGGGCTTTAATCTTGTTAACACCCTGATAATATTTGAAGCCTTGGTTTTCTTTTTCGGATATCATGATATAAAAGACATTACAAAACGTCCTGAAATGATGGACGGTCTTGTCTTCAGTGAGAAGTTTATATATCTTAGTTATTTTCTACCGGTTCTAAGCCTTTGGGACAGAAGAAAGCTTCCCGGAATGGATAGAAAAGCAATGTATCCTGTGATTCACATGATTCTTTTCACATTACTTCTGCTTAGTATAATGATAAGCATGGATGCGAATTTAATCGCGTCCATGAATACCTCCTCTCTGTCACTCAATATATAAAACAATACTCCATGCATAATATATGCATGGAGCTGCTTAATGAGATGGACAATGCCTATATCAATATGATTTTGAATATGTAGTGACAACAGAAACGAGGGTGCCTCTTTCTGTTGTCTGAACAGTAGTTGTTGTTACAGAACCATCAGCATTAACAACCGTCCTTGTGCCGTCTCCCTGAGATGCTGCTGCAACAGCAGTATCTACCGTACTTTGAGTATTTGCAGCGCCTGCCTCAGTGTTGATGTTACTTGTGGTATAACCGGTATAGGAGATACCTGTTGATGTAACACCTGAAACCTGCGTGATATTGCCTGCAAATGCTTCTGATGCAATTCCGGATGCAGTAGAACCGTTGTTTCGATTACTCAGCAGGATTCCGGAGATTGTAGCTCCACCTGTAATTTCATCGACAGTTGCCGGTATCTGAACAGTAAGAGCGATATTTTCTGCGGAAGCCGGATATACCTGAGAAAAATCTTTTACCAGCTTATCTATAAAATCATAAGTGTACGGAGCATAGGTTTTAAGTTTTTCAGGTGATGTACAATATTTTCCGAAAGAACCCGCGAAATACTCATTTGCATCCGTCTTTTCATAACTTGAGACAGGAGCACCCTGCTTTTCATATTCATATATACGTTTAAACTCATCAGAATCTGATATATATCTGCGTCCGTCTTCAGCAACAATAAACTTTATCCCTTTATAGACCATGATTTTGGAACTGGTTCCCTCATCCGTAAAGCAGATATCATCAAAAAAATGACCCATTTCATGGGTGATGGCCTCAGCTCCGCCGAAATCCTGATTTGTGATAATGATTTTGGCATCACGTCCTTCCTCCCCGGAATAAGCCCCCAAAAGATTTTTCAGAAGAGGGTTTGTATCAAAGAAATATATAATATTGCCACATTGCTCATAATACTGACGGATAGATGCCGGTATCATATTGTACTGATAGGTAACAGCCTGTATCTGTTCTGTAGCAACAGGTGTTCCGGAATCAGCGATGGGTATAGCTGCAAAAGAAGTGATACCAAGATACAATGACATGGCAGACGCTGTCAATGTACAGACTATACCTTTTTCTATATTTATAAATCCATGTTTAAACAATGTATTTCCTCCCATTATTTACTTTCTAAACTTCTTTTATGAAATCAAACTCATACTATGTGATTTCTATACCTGTTATTATATATACGTACATACCTTTAATCACAATATCTTTTATAATTAAAAAATGTGACTATTTTATGTCGTCATTAAAGTGATATTCTTTTTATATCAAAATGTCATTGCTAATGCAAAGACTTAAGATATTTTGTATAATTATTGGATATGAGTAAAATAATAGTTGACATAACAAGGAGGTGTACAGTGAATTCACCCGAAACGGAAATATTTCCTGAGTCTGACAATGCAGCTGCTTTTTCAGATGTCACTGAAACAACCGGAACTGAAACTGTTGACACAACATCAGTTCAAGTCACTTCTGATAATGCTGCATCAGTCCCGGATAATAACAGTACTTATACAGACTCCCGTATCCTGGATGAAATAGCTCATGTAAGCTCACTCCTTGAGCACTATGGCTTTTCTTTTATGGAGCTTCCTGCCTGTTCGCCCAGGACCAATGGTGCAAGGCATGCTGTTGCCGATGCAGTTGCTGTACTTATTGAGAATCCGGCATTTTTCTCCATGTTACGTTCCAACAGAGAACTACCCCTGAAAGAACTGGTGAAGTACAGCGGCGCTCCGCGGAAAACACTGGAACAGCACCGAAGATACATAATCGCTGCTGCGGAGATACTGAACGGCAAGTATCCTTTGCTTCAGGAATACATGGTTTACATAGATAAAGCTATCAAAAGATAAGGAAACAACAATGAAGGCAGTAGTTCTGGAAGTAAAAAACGGTCATGCATCTGTTCTCAAAAAAAACGGTGATATTGTCCTTATAAAGCAGAATGAATTAAAGACCGGGGATATCATAGATATCTTTGGTACAACCAGAGGCGTTGGTATAACTCCTGTTATTACAGAGGTGCTGAAAAGACTTGCTGCAGCAGCTCTTGTTGCTTCTGTAAGTGCAGCGGGCGCTATAATCACCTATAATACAGCATTTACAGCATCCTATGTTTCTATCGACATAAACCCTGCAATAGAGTTTGAGCTAAACAGGTGGAACAGAGTCATAGGAATAGAATCTATTAATGATGAGGCCTTACCTGTACTTCAGAAACTGGAAAGCATGCATCTTATGGGCAGATCTGTTGGTACTGCAGTCAATGCTGTAACAGAGGTTCTCCGTGATAACAGTTATATAAAAGACACTGAAAACTACATCCTCGTCAATGTTGCGTCAGACGATGATGCACGGACAGAAGCATTGGAAGCTGCCATAGAAGATGCTCTCGATGAGTCAGGCTCGTCCAAACAGATTTTTACAAATGAAGCTTCCCGGGAGGCAGATGGTCAAAACACTAAATCAACCGATACCGGTTCTTCTGTCTCCACAATTTCAGATAGATCACAGTACAGTCTCATCTACCTTATAAACACAGGTACCCTCACAGACCACCAGATGGCCCGAAATCTAAGTATATCAGCCGGAAGATATCAGGCGATGCGCACTGTAGAAGCAAGGAACTCTCTAAAAGGTTCTGCTGTCAAGGATACGGCCAGAATCGATAAAAGGGCCGCTGAGATCCAGATAGACAAGAGTCTTGCCGAGCGATACAAGGACGCCACTGTGGAAGACCTGTTTAAGGGCTCAGGGGCGGTTCCTGGCAGTTATAAAGCACCCGAACTTAAGCATGATGATGGTAATGTTTCTATACGTGATCTCAACATCAACTACGAAACCCGCAGTATCGATGAGTCTATGGATATAAACCCTGATGCTGCGTCTCAGGTTCAGGGAGCGGACATTAGTTTGGAAACAGAAACACAGGGGCTTGATCCTATAGAGGAAGCTGCGATACTTAACGAATCATTGGAAAACGTTGCCGCTTCAGATGCCGGAAATGTTTCTAGCGATACAGCCGGTGAAAACAGTATTGGAACACCCGCTTCGCAGGGACCGTCTGCGGAAACCGGAGCAGACTTGCAACAGGCATCTCCGGAAAAAGGACCTTCAGTACCAAGTGTTCCTTCCGAAACTTCTGTAAGCCTCGGACCTGTGCCGGGCTCTGATTCGGGAAACACAACATTCGGACCACAGGTTCCGGGAAACAACTGATGAAATATCGATCAAAAGGCTGATTGAACAACTCAATCAGCCTTCTTTATCTCATAAAAGGATTACAAAGAATGTCTAGAATAGAACTAAAACCGGATTATTACGATGATTTCCACTGTATCGGCGGATCATGCTCCTTCACATGCTGTCAGGAGTGGAAAATAGCAGTTGATAAAGGTACCAAAAAGAAGTGGAAATCCATAAAAGCTCCTAAATATCTGAAAGAAGCCGGCAGATTGCCTGAAGGTATCAGTGAACACAGTTATTTGAATCAATTTGTGGTAAAAGCAGACGGTTCAGATGTAATAGGACTTTTAAATAATATGAAATGCCCGTTTTTGGATGAGGATAACCTATGCAGCCTGGTTAAGGAACATGGGGAAGAGATATTGTCTCATACATGTCATACATTCCCAAGGGAAACACATATATATGATGAAAGAGTTGAGAGAGCTTTGGTTTCCTGCTGTCCCGAGATCATCGACAGATGGAACGGCTGCACAAAGCTCTCTTTCACAAATCTTGACTACACGAATAAGGATTATCTGCGCAGTACGAAGGATAAACTAAAAAGTGTAAGAGATCTTATGATGTATCATCTGTCATCTCACGAAACCACTAACTGTACAAATCTTTTAAAGGCCTTTTTCATCCTCCTCGATATCTATAAAAAAGACGGGGATTTCAATATAGAAGACTACCTTGATGACATCTCGGTAATGAATCTTGTCAAGTCCATTGAAGCTCTTGAGAATGCTCCTCTGGATTCTCTTATTGAGCGTAATGAGCTTTTTATTGATATGACTGAAAACTATGCAAGAGAAGATAGATACACAGGTATTCTGAAGCCACTAAGAGACATTGCATCAGAGCTTGAGCCTGACGCTGCACCCTGCACAGATTTCAACAATGCTTTGCAGCCTTTTGAAAACCTTTTACGTAACTTCCTGGTATCAGAGACATTTTCCAATCTCCTGATACCGGGAATGGACCTTAAAGATATGGTGATGCAGTTCCAATGGATGATGATGGAATATGCCATCATCATTGATGCTTTGTACCTCCGGTGGCTTTCAGATAGTAAACATACGTTAAGTTATGATTCCGTACGAGAGATTATAGTTCTCATATCACGTCTTACAGGCTATGATGCAGATGACATAGAAGAGTATCTGAATGACTGCTTCGAGTCTCCGCTTTGGGATTTTTCCTATGCGTATTTCCTGTTGTGTTTATGATGCTAATGTCAAGCTGTACGGATTGTAGTTGGATACCCATACACCTGCCGAGTTCACATAATATCCGTCAGGTGTCATGGTATTGGTAAGCATGGCACCGTCTAAACCACAGTAGTAATACTGATTGTTCCAGTATATCCAGCCGGTTTTCATGTAACCGTACTCATTGAAGAAGTAATACTTACCGTTTATCTGCTGCCAGCCGTTTACTGTATATGATCCGTCAGCATTTCTATACCACCAGCCATACATATCCTGTACCCAGTAGCCTTCTGATGATGGTGAGACAACATTGGCATAAGTGGTTGTACCATAAACAGTTGAACCTGTAAGCAAAGCTTCATATGTGCTTGTTGAAGTTGATGTTGTACTGTTTACACTTGAATTATATGTCGCATATATTGCCTGAGCCTCAGAATCGGTCACATAGAAATCATTTGATTCTTCGTAGCTTCCCTTGTAAGAGCTTGAGTAGATGGCTCTTACCTTATAGGTATAGGTTCCTGCCTGAGTAAAGTAATTTGCAAATGAATAGTAGTCATTGGTTGTGGTAACTGTTGTGAGGAGAGTACTGCCACGATAGAGCTTTACCTCATATTTCTTGGCGCTTTCCGAGGCACTCCAGTCAGCGATACCATTTGCCCGCCACTCTGCATCATCTATATTAAGATCCAGTGAATCATCCCAATCATCATAAACCTCATCAAGATCATCAAGGGTATAGACGATGGTGAGATATCCATGACCGCTTCCGCCTGATACGGAGGTAACTGAACCTGAATCACCTGTTACAGTTATATTGGACTTAGTGATATTCCACTTGTAATCGTCGTCATCTTCAAGCTGTAGTTTGATCTGTACTTTAGGATTGTCATCCTCATCCCAACCGTCACTCGGCGTATTGGTTATGGATGCACTGTAAACATCATATAAGGATGAACTGGTTGTTACTTCAACATCACTGTCCGTTGATCCCATGGACAGGTCTGTTGCTACGTTGATGCTAACTGAGCTTATGGCGGTTCTGTCATCAGCATATGCCGGGATCGACATCATTGCCATTAATGAAGTTGCTGATAAAATTAACGATAATTTTTTAAAATTAAACATTTGAAGCCTCCTTTGAGTCTTATGATCACAAATTATATTTTTCAGTCGATACACATATGACTTTACACATATGTGTTTTGCAACCGATGGAATCATGATATCAATCAACGCTGAAGTGAAACTGAAATGATCATGCCTCATTTTTAAGAAATGCTGACGATTATAACGATTCTTTTCCGGCTTAACAGGATTTAACCAAAGCTCATTTTTGTTTTAGACATTTGTAAGAAAACTTCACATTACTGTATCTTAAAAGAAAGCGTAAATATCTCATAATATGTTATGATACAAATAGCATTAGGCACATATTTAAATCCAATGTGTGATACACATATGACTTTACACATATGTGTTTTGCAACCGATGGAATCATGATATCAATCAACGCTGAAGTGAAACTGAAATGATCATGCCTCATTTTTAAGAAATGCTGACGATTATAACGATTCTTTTCCGGCTTAACAGTATTTAACCAAAGCTCATTTTTGTTTTAGACATTTGTAAGAAAACTTCACATTACTGTATCTTAAAAGAAAGCGTAAATATCTCATAATATGTTATGATACAAATAGCATTAGGCACATATTTAAATCCAATGTGATGCTGGATATATGAGGTATGAAATGAAAAAGACAGGCTTTGGTTCAATCGCATTTTTGCTCGGTATTATGATTTTTTCAATAACTGCCTGGGCACAGACCTACAGCAGTGTATCTCTTACCGTAACCAAGAACGGAAGTAAATATACTGTTTCCAATTACTCTGCTTTATCAGGATATAAGGTATCTTCATCAAGTAAGAGCAATGATATTCTGACCATAAAGGTCAGCGCAGGCTCAGGAAACTCCTGGTCCAGTAAGATGAAACAAAGTAATGTTTCAATCTTTGGAGACCTGACTAATGGCGATATAAAAGAGTTCAATCGTGATTCAAGTTCACAAATAGTCATAAAGCTTGATGTTTCTGAAGATACATCATCCTCAGGTACCATCGAGACCAGCGATAAGAGCACAGTCACAGTATCCGGCTCCACAAAAACCTCAGGTTCATCCGGTAAGTCTTCCCAAAGTACCGTAGTAGATGATGTTGAGCTGAACAGTGAAACAGGGAGAGTGTATTGGGACGGAAATGCTGACGAGTTTGACCTTATCTTCTATAAGGACGGAAAGAGTGTGGCAACCTACTCTACCAAAAAGAATTACTATGATTTCCATGAGTATTTTACCGGTGCCGGAATATATTCGGTTGCCGTAAGAGCTGATAATGGTTCTGACAAACGAGGCAGCTACGTTCTTTCCAATGTACTGACACTCACCGCAGAAGAAGCAGCAGTCATAAAGTCCAACATTCTGGGAAAAGAAACTGTAACTGAAACAACAGATAGTTCATCACTTACAACATCATCACCTACGTCTGATGGTAACGGACAGTGGATAAAAGACGATATAGGATGGTGGTATCTGAACTCTGACAACAGCTATACAGTCAATAACTGGCAAAAGATAGGCGATAAGTGGTATTACTTTGACGCTGCAGGATATATGTATAAAGGATGGCTGCCTTGGCAGGGTGCATACTACTTCATGGGTGAGAACGGAATGGAAACAAGCATCTGGACTCCCGATGGTTATTATGTGGGCAGCGATGGAAAGTGGCTCCCGGCTCTCGGTCGTAATATCGCAGGATAAATGTCAAAAAAGCCAACGATAAACAATAAACTTTGGCCTAAAGTATAATTATTTCCAAAATTGTGTCGTTAGTAAATACAATGTAGTATTAATAGAACAATACGGAACCTATTGTATGTAGAATTTGAATAACCTAAGACTTAATAAAAGGGATGTCATATCCACTAATGATCAATGGAGGAACCTATGAAATATATTCTTGATTTATCGGATGTTACAGATCGCGATGAATTGTATGATGCTATCGAGGATCAGCTGCCTGTACCTAATTACTTTGGACGTAACCTTGACGCACTTTATGATGACTTAAGCGAGGTCAGTGACAGTTGGGATCTGATCGTAAAAAATTATGAAGAATTTGCCGAAAGCGATCCTCAGTATTTCAAAAAATTCAAGCATACACTCAAGGATCTGATGGTAGATATCCCTGACTTTACCGTTCATTTCAGTTCTGAAGATGAGGACGAGTACGATAATGGTGAGGAGTCTGAGTACGATAACAGCGGCGATGATTACTCTGATCCGGACGATAACTATAGTGACTCTGACAGCTATGACAAGATGGACTGACTTGAACACATAAATATATGCATTAAATCAGGGGAACTGCTTAAGCAGTTCCCCTTTAAAATACATGATTACCCGGCCGATCAAACATAGTTTGTACTTATGCACCTATGTCAGACTGCCTCCTTTACCAAATCCCTTAAGGATTTTGGTCTTTTATGATGAGCATTGGTTCTTTCGAGATTATATGCCTTTAATACCGTATCAAATTTATCAACAGCTACTGGTCTCGAAAAATAAAAACCCTGAAAGAAATCACATCCGTTGGATTTCAGAAATACAGCCTGCTCCTGAGTTTCAACACCCTCGGAAATAACCTGCATATCAAGACGTTTTGCCATCTCTATAACAGAGTCTATGATAATCTCGGAACGTATCAGATCTTCACCCTTCTGTAAAAAAGCCATATCCAGTTTCAAGATATCCGCATGAATATTTTTCAGAAGATTGAGAGATGAGTATCCACTTCCAAAATCGTCGATTTCTATTGCAAAACCGGCTTTATGGAGCTTTGCTATAAGATCTACATAAAGATCAGAATTATTCACAAAGCTCGACTCAGTAATCTCAACATTCATCTTATCAGGTGATATGTCATACTTCCTGACAAGATCAACAAGCTCTTTTTCTATATCAAGATAATAAAGATCCTTTGGAGATATATTGACGGAAATGCTGAGATTCTTTTTGTCTCCATCATGCTTCCACTTGGATAAAAGCTTTGCAGCTTCCTCCCACATATAAAGATCCAACTTCCAAATAAGATCCGAATCCTCAAGAATGCTTATGAAATGTGAAGGAGACAATATAGTTCCATCCTCCATAAGCCATCTCGCCAAAGCCTCGGCACTCATGATCTCGCCCTTGGTATTGGCCTGTGGCTGTAGATACATAAGAAATCTCTTACTCTGCAAAGCATAATCAAACTCACTGATTATCTTTTTACTGTAGAGGCATCTCTCCATAATAGAATCACTGTACCAGGCAACAGCCAATGGCTCATCTATCTTGATAGACTTGATAGCGAGATAGGCCCTGTCACACATAGACAGTATCTCCATGTTGCTGTCAACAATTTCATATACACCCATCTGAATGTGTATACGAAAACATGGACTCTCGATGAGTCCTGAGCACTCCGAAGCCATCTGTCTGAACAAAGATGTTGAAAACTTCTCTTTGGTCATAAGAAATACGAACTGATCAATATGTAATTGACCATATACCTCAAAAGCATCACTGTTCTTATTTAGAATCCCCTCTATACACTTAAGGATTTCATTCCCTTTTTGAAAACCAAACACATGATTTAAGAGTTTGAAATCTCTGATGTTGGTGCGCGCCAGAACATAACGCCTACCGGGATCAGATGATAAAACATCCCTGGCCTTTTCCACAAAGGCATTCATACTATTCAACTTACTCATTACCATAAATAAATATCCTTCCCCTCATGCAGCCTATACAAGTACCCTCATGTATAAAGCTGCAATCTCATTCTAACTTAATATACAAGTTTTAATCAACCCGCATATTTGAATTAGTCAAGATATGTATGCCACCCGATTGCGCTATAAATAGCAATTATAACCAATTATAGATTTGCTATGCATTTTCTATAGCACCATTTAAAGTATTAAGAACTCTTTTTTTATCACCTGACCATAAAGGTGCAATAAGGAGCTTTTTAGGACCATCACCTGTTATGCGATGAACAACCGTTTCCTTCGGAAGGAGTTTTAAGCATTTCACCACAATATCCTTATACTCATCCAAGGTTAATAAATGAAATGGATGCTCCAGATACTCTTCACCAAGCTTGGTTCCTTTAAGCACATGAAGCAGCTGTAGTTTTATTCCGTCAAGTACGGGAACAAGCCCGGAAAGATATCTGACCGTTTCAAGAATATCATTTTCGGTTTCCCAGGGAAATCCGATGATCACATGAACTATAACCGTCAGACCTGCTGTCTTTAACCTGTTATATGCATCCTCAAAAACCGGAAGAGAGTAGCCTCTGTTGATGCGTCTTGCGGTCATCTCATGAATCGATTGAAGTCCCAGTTCCACCCACACTTTTTTGTCATATTGATCCTGTAGTTTTCTTAGAGCGGCAACCATGTCATCCTTTATCGAATCAGGTCTGGTCCCTATGGAAAGAGCAACTACCCTTGGATCTCTTATGGCCTCTTCAAAAATCCTGATGAGAGAAGAAGTATCACCGTAAGTATTGGTATAAGACTGAAAATAAGCAATATATTTGTGCACCTGCCCCTCAGGCATCTTTAGTTCTACCTTTTTGATGGCACTTTCTATCTGTTCTGATACTGCAGTAAGCGGGGCAGCAAAATCTCCGGAACCACCTTCCGAGCAGAAAGTGCAGCCTCCTCTTGAGACAGTTCCGTCTCTGTTAGGACAGGTGCAGCCTGACTGGAGAGATATTTTATATATTTTCTGACCATAGGTCTCTTTTAAGTATTTTGAAAGTGATAAATATTCCATAAATAAATTCTATATAAGATAAACATCATTAAAACTGTTTTATTTTTACAAATATTAAGAAGCAGTGCCGTGACATTTATATCAAAATATAAAAATAAATGCTAAAATAAAAAAAGGTATAAAATTTGGTTTTATTTTCAGGCCTTCTATATTTATTACGTCACAGGAGTCTATCATACATGAAAAACAAATTTAAACATAATATTGTTTGTGCTTTTCTGATATGTTTTATCATATCAGCCTTTGCCTTCAGAGGCTTTGCTGATTTCGGCAGCTTCTCAGGTGACTCAGATTACAGTTCAGGCGGATGGGATTCAGGTTCAAGCTATGACTCAGGTTCAAGTTGGGATTCGGATTCAAGCTGGGGATCAAGTTCAGGCACCTACTATGGTGGATCTTCAGGCTACAGCAATGACAGTGATGGTTTTGATGGTTTATTCTCTACAATAGTAACTATCATAATTATTATCATCATTATCAATACACTTTTACAATTTTTCAGAACATCACGAATTCACGCCAACAAGACACCGGTCAATACAACTGTAAACAGAACTACCAAAGGCCTGCCTGTTTCTGAATACAAGAAGCTTGATCCCGGATTTGACTCATCAGCATTTGCAAGTAAGCTTTCCAATATCTATGTTCAGGCACAGCATGCATGGCAGGATAAGGATCTCTCACCTGTACGCCCTTATCTGACAGATACTTTCTATGCACAGATGGAAAGAGAAGTAAATGCTCTAAAACGAAATAATCAGACCAACTACGTTGAGAGAATAGCCGTTCTCAGCGTTGAGCCTAAGACCTATTATCAGGAAAACGGTATGGATCACATCGTATCCATCGTCAAGTCCCGTATCGTTGACTATACACTGGATGATGCCACAGGCGCACTGATATCAGGTGACAAGAAGAAAGAAAAGTTCATGACCTATGAGTATGATCTCTGTAGAAAGAGCGGCATCGTTACCAGAAAGGATACAGGTCTCAAGACTGTAGTATGTCCTCACTGCGGTGCACCTCTTGATATCAATCAGACAGCACTGTGTCCATATTGCGGATCTGTTATCACCATAGACAATGAAGACTGGGCAATCGACAGCATCAAGGGTCTATCACAGCAGACTGTGTAAAGTACGTAATACCATAATAATTATCAGGAGCATTTTATGTCATTTGATACAACTTATTTAAAATCGTTATACCGTAAATTTCTCATCAACATGAAATGGATGTTTTTTGGCATCTTCTGTGGTGTGACTGTCGGCTCAATATCAGCATTATTCGGCAAGCTCATAGGAATCGCAACAAAGTTCCGTATGGCAAATGCTTATATAATATACGGACTTCCTATAGCCGGCATTTTCATAGTTTTTTATTACAATTTACTTGGAGCAGGAAAGCCAAGGGGAACGAACCTTGTGATTGATTCCATACATACCGGACAGAAAGTACCTCTTCGCATGGCCCCGCTCATCATTCTTTCCACTGTGGTGACTCACCTGTTTGGTGGTTCGGCAGGCCGTGAGGGAGCTGCCCTTCAGGTAGGCGGATCTTTGGGAAATGCTTTAGGTCGCTTTATGCATTTTAATGAAAAGGATCATCGACGTACTATAATGTGCGGAATGAGTGCTTCTTTCTCGGCTCTTTTCGGAACTCCTATGGCTGCTTCTATTATGTCCATAGAGATGAGCACCGTAGGAAACATGTACTATTCAGCTCTTATGCCATGTGCCCTGGCTGCTCTCACGGCTCATCTGGCAGCAGAGAGGATAAACCCCGGCAGCGAAGCAAAAATGACTCTTTCTGAAGTATCTGAATTTTCTTTACAGTCGGGAATCTATACTTTGTTTTTTGCCATATTGTGTGCGTGGGTAGCTGTTTTATTCTGTTCGGTTCTGCACAGTTCCAAGAAGCTGGCCAAAAACACTATCAAAAACCCTTACTTAAGGGCGGCTGTGTGCGGAATCATCGTCGTCATACTTACACTGATAGTCGGAAATCAGACCTACAATGGTGCCGGATCTGATATAATTGCAGCTTGTACCGGAGACGCAGCCTTCAAGATCGTTCCTTATGCTTTTCTCCTTAAGATGCTCTTCACAGCCGTTACCTTATCCGGAGGCTTCCAGGGCGGCGAGATTGTTCCTACTCTATTTATCGGAGCCACCTTTGGTCATGCCATAGCCGGATTCTTCGGTATGACACCGATGATGGGTGCTGCACTGGGATCGATTCTCGTTTTCTGCGGTGTAACCAACTGTCCGATAACATCCATATTTATCGGTCTTGAACTATTCGGCTTTGAAATATCTTCCTATATGCTTTTAGGAATAGCAGTAACCTACATTTTCTCCGGAAACTATGGACTATACGCTTCTCAAAAGATAAAATACAGTAAATATGATTACAAAGTAGAAGATGCTTATACACATTAAGAAAAAAGACTGCAGAGTTTGTCGTCAATCAAACTCTGCAGTCTTTTTGTTTTCACGAAATCCTAACCTTCAAGTGCCTTCTCATCGATAGCAAGCTTTATACATCCCATGATACCCTGATCATCATTTAATGATGCCGGAACGATGTAATTATCTATATCCTGAATTTCAGAAGTCTTGATGTAATCATTTAAGAGCTCCTTAACCTTGCTGCGGATAAGAGGGAAGAGCTGTTCCTGATGCATAACACCACCACCAAGAATTATGATCTGTGGGCTCATAATGAGAATGATGTTCGTAATAGCCTGAGCAATATAATATGCTTCCATATCCCAGACTTTTTCATCATCCTTAAGCTCAATTGCTTTCTTGCCCCAGCGTTCCTCAATTGCAGGACCTGCTGCCATACCCTCAATACAATTACAATGATATGGACAATGACCTTTATATGTATCTCCAGGATATGGAATCATCTTCATGTGGCCAAGCTCAGGATGCAGCATGCCATGAACAAGCTTACCGTTAGACATGACGCCTCCGCCGATTCCTGTTCCTATGGTAATATATACGGCATCACTTAATCCTTTGGCCTGTCCGTAAGTAACCTCACCAAGAAGTGATCCGTTAACATCAGTATCAAAACCAACAGGAATATGAAGAGCATCCTTCATAGCCTTAACTATATTGTAATTTGCCCACTTAAGCTTTGGGGTAGTAGTGAAGCTTCCGTAAGTCTCTGAATTACGGTCAAGATCGATAGGACCGAAAGCTGCAATACCAAGTGCTGCAATGTCCTTATCCTTAAACCAGTTAATAATCTCCGGCATGGTAACTTCCGGAGAAACAGTAGGGATAGATATCTGCTCCAGGATCTTTCCGTTTTCGTCACCAACAGCAAGGACCATTTTGGTTCCGCCTGCCTCTAATGCACCATATAACATATTGTTTCCTCCTAAACATTATGGTGAATGTCATAAGAATGCCACCCACTAATGATGTACAGCACACAATTTCATCCACTCAGTTTGCTGAACATATCTATGTGTTAAATATCTAACAATATTATAGAGTGTGCACATAAAAAATCAATTAATATTAGTAATAAAAGCGTTTTCATAACATTGATTGAATATATAAATTTCCTTATAATTAAATTGTATAAGAGTTATAGTTCAATTTTGTGAAGTTTTCCAAGAAATGTAAGGGGATAGATTAGTATGTTTAAAGACATTAAAATGGACAAAATTTTTAAGTCTCGTCTGGACAAACACTTCGACGAGCTTAAATGGCTGTACAGCGAGTTATATCATAACGACTGGCAGGCCTTAGATTACTTTTTGTGTATGCTGCACCAGTACTATACAGAGCGAGAGCCGGATTTAAAAGAATGGGATGAAGCAAGAGAGCTGGTTCCGGACTGGTACCGTGGGAATGAAATGTTAGGCATGCAGATGTATGTTAACTGCTTCAACAAAACTCTCAACGGAGTAAAGGAGAAAATCCCTTATCTCAAAGAAACAGGCTCTAACTATATACATCTAATGCCGCTTCTTGAAAGCCCTAAAGGACGCTCTGACGGTGGCTATGCAGTATCTGATTTCAGAAAAGTGGATCCTTCTCTGGGTACAATGGATGACCTCAGGGAACTTACAAGAGAGTGTCACAAAAACGGCATGAGTGTGTGCATGGACTTTGTCATGAATCACACCTCCGAAGATCATGAGTGGGCACGCCGCGCAAGAAACGGAGAGAAGGAGTATCAGGACAGATATTTCTTTTTTGACAACTGGAACATACCTATCGAGTTTGAAAAAACAGTTCCGCAGGTTTTCCCTACCACAGCTCCAGGCAATTTCTCATGGTGCGAAGCAGTTCATAAGGTTGTCATGACTACCTTTTATCCATACCAGTGGGATCTCAATTATCAGAATCCTACAGTTTTTAATGATATGACCGCCAACATGCTGAATCTATGTAATCACGGCATAGATGTTGTAAGACTGGATGCAACTCCTTACATATGGAAGGCATTGGGTACAACCTGCAGAAATCTGCCTCAGGTACACACCCTCGTCCGTATCATGCGCATGGCTACCGAAATAGTATGTCCGGGAACTCTGCTTCTTGGTGAAGTAGTTATGGAGCCGAGCAAGGTAGTTCCTTATTTTGGAACCATCGACAAGCCTGAGTGCCATATGCTTTACAATGTTACGACTATGGCAAGTACATGGCACACAGTAGCAACCGGAGACGTACGTCTTATGAAGCATCAGCTTGGTCAGGTCTTTGCACT
>AUXO012749664.1_pt1 | contig 17156 bp, 20 predicted proteins | sample 768731 | NCBI WGS metagenome assembly AUXO01 (sample SAMN02715735, study PRJNA202380) | gut metagenome | biome: sheep rumen | host: Ovis aries | place: New Zealand: Palmerston North
CCGGCTCAATTCCTTATATATAGATGAATAACAAAATCTATTATTTCCAAAAAGTTTATAACCGAGGAGGAACCGTTCGTGAGAATAGTTCCCCTTATTTTTTCCTTCTCAAATACCACTCAATTCCTTATATATGATAAAAGAATTGGCTTGAAAAGGGCCACTAAAGGAGGTAATTAAGTTTACCTCGTTTTATTTTTGGCGTGTTTCGTTTAGGACACTAGCTATGAGAAAGGTAGAAATATCTTTAAATGACCATACTAAAGGTTGTGTGAGGTAAGTCAGATCATAGCGAATCACCAGTTTGGCCATGCTGGACTCGACGCTGCGAGTATAAAGTAGTCACACCATACAGAACTGATTAATTTCAGGAAGGAAGTTGTTAAGCCTTCATTTCTGTATGTTAGGCGGCGAGCGGAATAAAGATTTATAAAAAAAATGTGGAATTCAAAACAGAGTAAGGAGTAAGGACGTTTTAGTCTAACTTCTACTCAATATAACAAATAAAATAATTAGGACTGAAAAAGTTCTGATACCAAGAAAGATTGAAAACATCTGATAAAGGTGGACTAGAGAAATCTTTCAAAACGAGGTAGGGTAAATCGATTACCTGAACTTAGAAAGAAATATAACCACTGTAAATGATTATAGTTTAAGTATAAGATCGTGATATAATGGGAGTGATGTTTACAGTATCACTTACGACAATGTGAAGAATAAGTAGACGAAGAGTACGAACAAGAAGCATGTCGTTTTATATCAAAAATCCTTAGAAGAGAAGTCTAAGGCAAATAAAAATATTTATTCGTAATGTTTAACTAAAAATAAAAAATATGAAAAGTTTAGTAAAAATAACAGGTTGGATCCTGTTAATTCTGACCCTGGCTCTTATGGCCAGTGGATTTCATCAAATATTCTGGCTCAGCATCCTGGGCTGGATTGGAATCATAGTCTTGGTTGGTTGGTTCATCCAGGACAACGAGGGCCTCCTAAAGGAAATTTTCCTGGGAGGTAGTAAAAAAGAATAAGTTTAAGAGAGGTTATCTAAATTAAAAGGTAGCCTCTCTTTGCTTTTCCTTATATATGAGAAACACTGTAGATAGGTTGATTCCTATCCTGAAGAGACCATTAACAAGGTCGAAACAGTGGCAATACTCAAGTTATTGCAACCGAAATTAAACTAACAATAAATTTCGATTCATAACAAACAACTAAATAAATAAAATATGAATAAAATTCTATTAGACGTTTTCTCTCTTATTGGAAGAGGAATAGGAGAGGGAGTTGGTAGAGGTCTGAAAGATATAGGCCTCTGGATTAAGGACTGGATGACAGAAGATGTCATTCCAGAAGTATTGAGTAGAGAGGGGATACATATTCCTTTCTACAACGACAAAAAAGAATAAAAAATCTTGGGGAAAGGGTATAGAAAAATAGCTGAGTACCTATTCAAAGCAGTTGACAAATCCCTTATTGATGGGGAATAATGAAGAGATGATTAGGTTTATCTGACACCTATAAAAAATCAGATTGACTTGATGCCAATTCAAATAGAAATTGGTTTAGTAGTTACCTTAAAATAAGTAGGTAATGAAGATTTTTAAATTGAAAGTTCCTAATTATTTTGGCGAGCTTGTTTATGCCGCTGAAAGCAGGGAACAATTTCTTGATTATCTCGTAAAAGAGGCAGAGAATCCTGAAGATTATCTGTGGAAGGATAAGGATTACAGGCCTCTGACTCGTGATGAGATTGCCAAGGGTATTACTGAAGTTAATTTCAGTGATTCTGGCATATCATTCCTTGGAGGACACTTGGAATGATGAATCGGAGTTGAAGAGGGAGAACTTCAACTTGGCAACAGAATATATTAAAGAATCCAGTTAACCTAATGCGATTAATAATTAGGTGACAGCTTGGAGAGACAGCTAACTTTATTCGTAATGAAATATTTACGTTTAACTAAAATAAGATTAGAAAATGTTAAGTTTAGTAGTACAAGGTATAACCTTGTTCGTGGTAGGAGCAATTTCTACCCATGTTGGCAATGTGGTGTATGATGCCACAGCGCCATTAGCTAATGAGTATCTAGTAAAACCCTTAGCGAAAGCATTTGGGGTTGAAGACGAAGAGGAGGAAGAAAAAACTCCTCAGCAGAATTAAGAAAAATCTTGGGGAAAGGGTATAGAAAAATAGCTGAGTACCTATTCATAATAAAAATATTAACTTTAGTATTAACCAATTAAAAAAAATCAAAAATGGAGACAGAAGAAAAGAAAAAGAAGAAAGTGGTACCGTTTATCGTTGCCATTACTGGAATTCTTCTATTAGGCGGAATAGGCCTGTGGAAGATGAACGAAAACAGAAAATTGCAGAGAAAGTTAGACTCTGCTGGTACTGAGAATGAAAGATTAAGGGGCGAAGTTCGGGGTCTGGAAAAGCAAAACCGGAGACTTAGCCACGAGAACAACAACCTTAACTACCAGCTTGGAAAGGTAGTTGGGAGAAAGGAGGGCAGCGTATGAACCCTCATTCTAAGGTTTTTGAGTGGGCTGATTTCTATAAGACCATCATTCGAAAGATGAGTGGTAAGCTCACAACTACGAGTGAATTGTATCTCCTCATTTCTGGGGAGAACATCAAACGAGGGGAACAAAGAAAAATAGTTCCTTCTCAGGCAGTGTTGACCATGACAAAAGTACTTGGTCCATTGTTAAACTCAGTAATTGATGACTCTGTTAAGGTCAAGGGTCGTCAGATTCCCCGTGTTTGGGAAATTACTGACCTTCCAAAGGCAGAAGCAGCTATTGACGCAGCTTTTTTGCCAAAGAAGAAGGTATCTATAAAGGACACTTCTTCCGCACCTATTATTATAAAGGCGGAGAAGAAAGAAGTCGAGGTTCCTGAAATTAAACAGGTATCTTGGCTGGAATATCAATTGGCGGCTGCAATACGTCGTCAAGGAAGTGCTGTAAGTGTGGATGCAATGTCCTCTTACTTACGACATAACTATGATTGGAGTGGAGGGTCGAGAGGCTTAATCAAAGAGCTCCAAGAATCAAAATCAAAGATCGTTCGACTTGTCCGGTTCAACGAGGCTATTAATTTAGCACCGGGAGTAGAATGGAAAGTTGTACGTGATGTATACTATCAGTCTCAGCCCATAAAGAGAATCTATGCTCATATTGGGTTAGGATTAGAAAAGGTACAGGAGATCTTAGGTTTTGTCCCTGTGAAAGTATATTCAAAGATTGGGGACGGAACAGAAGAGAATATCTATGAAATCAGCTTCAAACCCACATGGAGGCGAGAGCTGAGAAAAGTTCAAGACCTATATAACCGATTCCGTGGTGAAGACAAATTCATCGGAGAAGACGGAATCAAATTAGGAGAAGAACTGGCAAAACTGACTGCTCATGATAAGAAGATCATTCTAGAGCAACACGACCCGGAATGGGATGTTGAAAGACTTGATTGATTAGATTGAGAAGTTAAAAATGAAATTAGGGAAGGATTAAGTTCTTTCCCTTCTTTATTTTTTTTTTGTTTAGAAGAGAGAAGAAAAAAAAATGAGCAACCTGGACACATTAGGTTGTTTGTTTTTTCTGGTGTATTAAATTCTCTTAATTGGTTGTCTTAATAATATAATTTTCTCTTCAATCGTTCTATACGGTTCTGGCCCATTTGATAATCCGGGGTCAACGTAATATGGTTCGGATTCATATAGATTTAGGTTAGCTCAGTTCGTGTAGCTTCATATATCATTTCAGAAGCCAAGGTTTTAACCAGTTCCAATTAGCAATCCCAGCCGCTATTGAAGTAAGAGGGCTGATTTGGCTTATTGTAAGGAACAGCCTCAACAATCATAGGGTTGATGCGTCTGAACCAACATGGGGCCGGATTGTTTGGGTCTTGTTTTGGAGCTCCCCAACCATTATTATAGGTATGAGTATTGTTGAAGACTCGATTATCCCAAACATTTTCACCGTAATACTGATCCTGGCCAATGAGATCTGGCTTGAACACATTAGAGAGTTCACGAGCGATCATCACACCTGCCTGGCATACTTTAAACAGCTTAGAGAACATAGATGCGATAGACTGAACGCAAAGTAGAAGTGCAGTCTCCTCATCATTTTCCTTCTTCTTAACTGCAGATGGCTTAGACTGAGAATAGATACTCCCATGATATCCACAGTTTTCACCCCAACCAACTTTAGGCTGTGCAAAATCACCTTCTGCTTGTTGTGAAGGGTTAGACTGTCGATACGCTTCAGCTGCCATTCTAGCTGCCTCTAAAGCTTTAAAGTGCTTAAGACCTTGCCGACCTGCGAAAAAGACAGCAGCACCGGCACCGATTGCTCCTAGGACGACCATTCCAATGTTCATCCATTTTTTAATTTCTGCTTTCGTCATTTTAATTTTGTTTAAGTTGTTAATAATTTAATTTAATACATTGAGAGTTTTTCCTCTCTCATATAAAGAAAAGAAGGGAAAGAAAAATCCCTAATAGATCTTCTCTCCCATGTTAGATTATTTCACCCATTCGATAGCTTTATTAATAGCTTCTCGGATGGCAGCAAAATAAGTAGATTTAGAAATAGTAAAGTTCTTATAGACTATACTATCTTTCAGGTAGATAGCAGTACCTTTAAATCCATAAACTGCTTGTGATGGACCTTCTTGTGATAGCTCTGAATTAGTAACAGGTCTAGCTTCTACATAGATACCGTACTTAATTCTAAGGTTATCAGTTACCCAACCGAATCGTGGTGTTAGTCCTTGTTCTTCTGCCTGAGGATCGACTGGTATAAATTGTTTAATAGTCTTCCAATCTGACACAAGGACTCTAGTTTGATCATCTCTCATAATGAATTGACTAGTTTATTAAATATCGTTTCTATACCTGCTCGTTCAAATAGATAGTCGAAATTCTTAGTTACAATCTTCTTATTCTTCCATTGCACCATAGGCATTCCGGCATCTCTAACAGAATACAGGTCTATTTGTTTAATTTGAGGCAGATATACAACCCATCCGAAAGGAATTTTTTCTACATCAGGGGTCATAAACGTTACCTTATAAATTCTTTGTCCTTCAGCTACTTCCAACATTACACGATTAGATGGCAAGTTGAATAAGAGCTGTACGTTCATCATTAGTGTCTTAATTCTAGGAATCTCTGGTAATCGTTCTTGCCAAAATGCCGCCAAATCTTCAACTAATGAAAATCTACTCGTGTAATTGTAAGATATGTTTTCCATTTAGTATGAGGTTGTTGTAGTATTATAATATGTTCCTGAAGTTACTGAAGTTGTTAAGGTAGATGGATTACACCAAACACTATTAGCTCCATTCATTCCTGACCAATAATAAGGTGCAAATTTATAAGAATCATTATCAATTGCTTCCTTGTATTGATTTAAGCCATTAAGAAGATTCCAATCTATTTCATTAAGTTTATCTCTTGACTCTTTAACTTTAGACTTTATCATCTCAAACAATTCCTCATCTCCCAGGTAATATTCAGACACTTCAGGCGAGGCCATCACAATCCCACCTTTTACAACTATGATAAAATTAGACAGGAACGCATCTTTATCAGTAGTATAGGCTTGATCGACTTTATTTTTAAATTCCGGTTCTAATTCTCCAAGCACAATATATCCTGTCAGGTCACTTGGAATGTTAGTCTCTTTTAAATAATTGTCACTCATAGTTTATTTTTGTTAATCCTGCGTTATTTAATTCAAGTTTAATAGTATGGTTATTGAAAGCTGCGATAGATTCCATATGGCTAGAGATCATGATACATCCGATATTCATTCCGTTTATCATATCGAGGCAAATATCATGATTATTTCCGTCTAGGTGTTTAAGGAATTCATCCATCACCAGCAATCCTAATCTTGAAACTATTTTTTGTAAGAAGTGAATATCCAGAACAGTCTTTTGTCCACTGCTACAAGCTCCATAGTCCACCCAATTTCCGTTATTATTATATTGTGATTCGAGGTTTAGGTGATCTCCTCGGTTAGTATATTTTTTCACGATATAGTTAACGGTAGTGTCTGAGAATTGTTGAGCCAGTCGATTTAGGATTTCTTGGTATATTACTCCAGTGGGTCCCGTTACGTTAATGTATTTATCGAGGGCTTGTATTTGTTGGTCTAAGACATTAACTCTATCCTGGTATTGTCCTATTTCTAATTCCGCTTGTTGTTTATCTCGTTCCAGGTTTTCATAAGTTTGCCAGGTATTAATTCCCGATGATATATAGTTCATAGCTTCGATGAAATTATCTGGCAATTCTACTTTTTCTGGTGCTCCTAATCCTCTAAGTTTATTTTTAGCTTCATCTATGGCATGTCTAGTACTGATTAATTCTTGTTCTAGTCCATTCCAGTAAGTTTTTTCAGATAGGAGTGATGAGATTTGTGTATTAAGCCTTTCTATTTCTTGTTGTCCTTGTTTCCAGATATTTTCGGAGTTATTCCATTGTTCCTCCAGTTCTGCCAGTTCTTTGTCGAGTACTTGTTTTTTCTTTTTCAACATCTCGACTTTCTCTAGCAGTTCTTCTTTATGTCTTTGTAGTACGTCAGAGGTTTTAATTATCTGTCCACAAAGGCTACAAGTTTTTCCCAGTCCTATACTTTGAGCCTCTCGCCATGCATTATTCCCCTCGTTTTTCAGGTCATCGATTTCCTTTTGTTTATAGGAGAGTTTAGTTTTGATATTGCCAAGCTCTACCATATATTGTTGGATTTCGTTGATTTTATTTTTGAGGCCGGAAATTTCAAAATCTATAGTATCGGAGTTTCTTTTATTCTTCAGTTTTTCCATCAAGTCTTGTAGTTTTTTCACCCCTGTATCGATGATGGCTTGATAGTTAGCTGAGAGAGTTAAGAAGTTATTCCATTCTTGTGATTTCTTTTGCAGTATAATTCCCTCCTGTTGTTTTTGTAGGAGTAATTCTTTAGATTCGTTAGGGAGTATCAGGTTTATGAGTTTTTCCTTAACATATTCTATTATTCGTGAGGCTTCTTGGATATGTGAAGTGATAGCATTTTTATCCTTCTTTATATTATCCTGCATAACTTCGGCTGTATCATGGAAGGTATCAATTCGGTCCAGTTTTAAGAATTTAGAGACGATTAATGATTTCTTCTCGACTGACATACCTCCGATTAATTGGTTATGGTCTGGATCGAGGAAGAAGGTGTCCATATAGAGGATGAATGGAAATTTCGTTCTAACATCGGCCTCAAATGCTTTCTTGTTATTATATTTTTGTTGTTCTCCATTTATCCACAATCCAAAGTCATTAGTAGCTGTTCCGCGACGTATTTTGCATTCAGATCCTTGATACAGGAATTCTACCTCTGTCACACATTCTTTAGTTCCAAATTGAATGAATGGTTTTAATGAGGTTAGTCCCTTTGTATCAGAGACGTCAACGAATGCATATTTTATCGCGGAGAGGAGAGATGATTTTCCAGAGCCGTTAGAACCTTGGAGTAGAATTTTATCTCCGTCTTGAAAATAGAGTGTACATTCATCTATACTTCTCCAATTTTTACAATAGAATTTAGTTAAGGTGAAGTTAAAATCTATTTCCCCAGCATCTATGTTCTTAATATTTCTTAAGACTTCGCTATGTACTCCAACCAGATCATTAGTTTTTATCGAGGATTCAATTAATTTTCCTATTTCTTCCCAAGCCTCTGTTGTAGTTTTAGCGTTAATAACATTTTTCGTTGGGTCTTGTCGATAGATATACCAGGTGTGTTTATCTTTATCCCATCCTTCTCTCTCAATTTCAGTCGTATATTCGAATTTCATTAAGTTATCGGAAGGGTTTAGATTTACATATGACCAAGTTTTTGTAGGTACATCAAAGATAACACCAGTACATTCCTCACCATCGGACATTTTGCATCGTTGTGGAATACCAATAGACACATACTTTCCTATTTGGCCTGGTTTATGAATATCTCCACAAATAGCTAGGTCAAATTTACTTTCATCCAGCTCTTGTGAATGTATCATATCACTGTTTGAGTAGCTGATAGTGGCATGTGTAAAGAGGACGTCTAGTTTTCCCTGGATCCATGACAAGTCGAAGTTAGGTTGCCAGTTTGAAAATCCTATCTTAGTTCCTTCCATTTCAAGTTGCATTTGGTGAGCATAGATAAGATTTGGAGGCAGAATAACACCCAACACTGAATCCTCTATTTTTTGGTCGTCAGATTTAGAGTCTTGATCATGGTTTCCGTATATTATCCATCCACCTTTAAACTCTGACATTAAACGATCCAAGAAATATTTAACTTCAGCCTGTACATAAGGTCGGATAATTGATTTTTCGACTATATCACCGGCCAGGACTATATAATCGCATCCATTTTCTTTACCAGCTTTTATTATATTTTCAACCACGACTCGCGATCCCTGGTAAAGTCGATAATCATTTTCTGGGTTTCGATTAGGATAAGCGTGAATATGAATGTCCGCGACTGCTAGTATTTTACTCATATATATAGAAGTGTTTGGGTGGGGCAGAGATATAATTCCCTAACCCCGATCCCATATTTAACTTTAGATAACACGCATAATAGAAGTATAGTTTTCAACAACCCACTGAAGAGCAGCAAAGGCATGTTTACAAAGTAGTGATGTCTTAGCTCCTCGTTTAGGTGTTTCCGTCAGAGCAGATCCAAGTTCATTTCTCACCTTATCATTTAGGAAGAGTGATTTTCTTTCATTTAGGATATATGCAGAACGATACTTGAAATCAGGGCAGTCACAATAGATCTTCACCATATTATCATACCACTTAGTCAGGTTAAAGTCAGGATTGAGTTTTATATACACATTCTTTGGCTCTTTTCCTGGTGATGTAACTCTAAGATGAAGAATTAGGAAGTAGGCGTTTACATGTGTTTCACCTAAGAAGAACTGTCTAATTTTATCTCCCAGTGTTTCAGGCTGGAGTTGATGATATGTTTTTAGATGCTCAACTGTACAATACTGAGCGCGTTCTTGTCTTCCACTATCGATAGACATTAATTCACCAATCGTATACGGCTTTTTAACAAACAAAGGCATAATTACTGTACTTGATTATTATCCTTTATGACTGGATTGATATTACCTGCCAATGAAAGGATAGAGTTAGTTGCTTTCATATAGATACCTGAGAATGTTGGCAAGCCTGATTCTGTAAAGTTGGAGTAGACAGGTTCATATAAGGCTGACGAAAGTAAACGACCATCTTTGAATATACGGCCAGTCTCTTCGTCAAATGAATACTTCTCTCCAGTAACTACAGCCACAATATTAGTCATGTTCTGTAAATAATTTAGAATCAAACAACGAAGTGAAGTCATTGAAGTATTTGTCAGTGATACCAGAGACATTATTAGTTGCGCAGAATTGATGAAAATCCTCAATCTTTGGCATATGTCCAACAGTATCAAACTTACTAATTTCCTTCTTAACTTCCTCTACTCTTGGAAATATCGACAAGTCATAAGATTTAAGTTGAGCCTGGAAAAGTTCAATCCTGTCAGGTTCAATACAAGAATAATCACCTTGAGCAATATGTATAATCGCATCTATTGGGTCCCAATTCTTCTTTAACGTCCTAGACATGTCATTATGAGATTTACCCAAAGCATTCTGATAAGCATTGTACATATAAAGAGACATACCAAGATTACGTAATACTTCAGGAATCTCATAGTACTTCTCATCATAGGAAATTATTTTAGGTTCTGATCCTCGTGTTGGTAGAGAAAAGAAACGACAACTTGGAGTAAGAGAATATTGGAGGTCTGTATCCTTAGTGAGTATTACATCAGGAAGGGCAGTTTTTCCATATCTCTCAAAAGCAGCCAGTGTCGTAATCTGATCAAATTCATAACCAGACCATTCAAAGTAAGGAATACCAATCTTAGGAAATTCTTCTTTGATGATTCTCTTACATTCAAATTTAATCTGATTTACTGCATAATCTCGCTCTGCTTTCTCTAAATCTTCTTTGGTAGTTTCTGGATTGGCTTTCATCTCATCGAGGACTTGCTTATTTACCCACTTCCTAGATGACTTATATCCACCTAATCCTAATTTCTTTGTTATCTCTTTAGTCAGAAATCCACCATAATACCCACCTATCGTTGAGTCCCATTTATCAGCGATCATTATAAATTTTTCAGGTCTTATTCCATAATCTCGTTGACATTTTCTAAGAGTTTGAATAATGAGCTTAATGACTGGTGCTGGTGATAATTCTGCAATAGGTATATCTTTTGTTCCCATCCACAAATTTCTAGTCAACAGAAAAGAACAGTCGATGAAACAAATAGAATAATTGTTAATTATCATAGCTAAAAAATTAGAGGAGGTAAAATTAATTTTTATCTTAACCTTACCTTCCTCTTTATTATATTATGTTAAAACTTTAGAATGGAATATTGTTGTTATTTCCACCTGCTTGACCTTGACTTGGGAAACCACCAAAGCCACCAAAACCTGTACTACCACCATTAAATGGAGCACTCTGAGGCTTGGACTGACCAAAGGGTGATGCCTGGGCTGAACCTTGACCAAAACCTGGATTTACTTGTCCGCCTGGGTTGTAATGAGCTGCCGGTGCTGACTGATAAGGATTAGTGTTCTGTTCTACTACCTTACCCATATCAGCAGGAGCACCCATATTATTCACCTGTGGTTTCTCTGCATTAAGAATTGGATCATTGCTTCTCTGATTACCAAAAGTTGGAGCAGTCTTAGCAGCCAATTCATTCGTTGCAGCTACTGCCTCTGCCAGCGAAGCACCTGTCATCTTTGCATTCCTAACGGCATTCAACTGATTTGTCAAGAATTTCGCTACTTCTTCCATCAAAGGTGCATTGAAAAGCTTACGCTCCTCATCCTTAACACCATCCTCACGCAAAGCCTGCCATCCCATAAAGGTAGCGACAGGATTACGAAACTTACTCAACTCTTCATCAGTAATATTAACCTGAATCGGCTGAGGAAGACCATATTTGTGAGTGGCTGTAGTTGAAAAACCAGGTCGACCAGTCTGATTTGGGCCAATTGTAAAGATCAATGTTCCACGACGACTTCTAAAATCACCGTAAATGTCATCAAGCCAATTACTAGACCCAGAAACGGCAGTCTCTTCCTTCATGTTACTTTCAACTGTACCGAGGAATCCTTTGGCGGTTACAATGAACAAACCAGGGAAATTCTCACGTACTGTTGTTCTCTCATTGTCAAGACTCCACTTTCTCAGACAATATGCGTAAAACAATGTGTAATTACGCTTTCTGATAATTGTACGATGAATGTCTTGGTTTACTTTTGGATCAATTTCTCTAGAGAGCTCATCATACAAACTCTGACAATTAGCCAACAAAGTAGCTTCATCGTTAGAGAGAGATGAGAATACCTGACCCTCATGCTTACGCTGAAATGCCTCGGCCGGAAGAATCTTAACCCATACCGGCTGAATAGTCTCCGTACCATCTTCTGCAATAGACTTACGTGGGATCGAAACTTCACGAGTATCTGGCAAGAAGACAAATGGATAGTTCGTTACCATACTCTCAATTGGAAGCACCTGATAACGACCATAGTTTCCAATGTAAGCAAGAGATACTTTTTCGATACGATCCTTTGGACGCTCTTTCTGATCATTTTTACTCATTGGTTCTGTCATTGCTGCTTGGCGAGTAATCATTGCTACAAAATTTTCTACGTCAATCATAATAATAAATAATGTTTTTAAAATTAATAAATAATGTTTATTTAAGAGGGGACACAAACTGCCCCTTAAGGTTATTTTTCATTCATATATAAGAAATCGGGGTGATAGAATACCCCTAAATTAACGTTTTAAAGCACTATTTTTTTCGATTTTAATAGATCTAAGTTAATAAATGGAGTGTTTCTACGTAAATTACACCCTGTCTGCTGTAATACCCAACCAAGTACAGTCAAGTTACCTTTAGAGTCTAAGGTATTACCATGACTGATACGAGGGAAATATAAGACATAATCATCCAACGAGAAACTACATAGGTCATTCTCTAACATCTCCTGTAATCCCCCTTTCGGATACTCCTCCATGTCTTTACCATTCCATAATATATTCTTGTCAATCCTTAGTATGTAGGGCGAAAACTCAACCCGGGAATCATCTAACCATACCCTAGAAATAACCTTGCAATTCTGACTTAATAACGTCTCAAGATCTTCCTTAGGATAATCTGGCATGTTGATGATGATGAGCTTACCAACTAAATATGTAATACGACCTGGATTAACAAAAATATTACAATCACCAAAACGATTACTCAATGATTCACTGAGATAAATGGCTTCCGCAACACTCTCTAAACCCTCAAAGTAAATCATAACCCAACAATGTAATCGTCTGTCTCTATAATTCTTAGGTCCTTCTTTCTGAACTTCCCTACTTTCCTGAAATAAACATAGGAACGCTCAACTAACTCACCATCATGATAAGCTAAGTGAGGACCATAATAGGAACCATCAATGTGCTCCAATACCTTCTCTGGCAGTAAACTCCATAATACTAGGAAATCACTGCTGTTCCAACCGTCTGATAATTGAAACATTGGCTTTTCTTTTTCATCTTTCATAGTTTCTTAATTATTTCTTCTGTGTAACGGACAGGATCAAATTTCTTTAACTCCTTTAACCTGTCTTTTAATTGCTTTATCCGATCACTAGTGTCCTTATTCTTTCGCAAATAGGATATTGGCTTGGTCATTACAACACTAACTACATCGGGCGAAATACCTAGAGCAGATACAAGCTCTGAATCTGACGCCCGAGGATTTGTGTTGATTATATAAGCCGAAATAATAGGAATCGCCTCCGCAACCTGTATATCAAACTTAACCTTCGAAATCTTCTTCTTGTTGGATTCTGTGATTAATTCTATATAACGACGATAAGTGAAATCAATCCAACTCCGCAACGGAATCCTGAAAGCCGTCTCACCATTCGTTATGTTCAAGTTGTAATTCTGAGCACTGAAACATACACGCCTACATAATGCCTCAATGTCGTCGATGGTTATACCCCTAGCTCCAGGGATACGATATACTACTAACTTACATGAATCAAAATCAGTCAAGTCTTCAATATATACCTTACCATCATCAGCCAACTTCTTTAATGGCTTTAACTTTGGCGTGAATATCTCCGTCCCATCCTTAGTCTCAAATAATATACCCTCAAGACCAGTCTCATTGTTACGATACCTGGAAATACGATAAGAATATACTACCCTACCACGACCCTCATTCCAAATCCTATGTAACTCCGAATTCTCTTTGTCTAATATCAAATCAACATTAGACTCCAATAAACTCGGATCATCATGTAGGTAAGCTTGATACATCGACCAGGCAGAAAAGTTTGGATATAACATGGATATAGAAACACCTAAACCCTGATTCAAACTCTTCATGTGCAAACCTATCGGAAGAGGACTGGGAAGAAATGTCGGCTCTGGATTACTGTTAGGCGACTCAACCTCCGGAACATCCTTAATCAAATCACCCATTAAGTCCCACCATAAATCGGATATCTTAATGTATGTATAACGCTCATTCGCCGCTTCATTTATAACTCCATCAATCTGAGTGTAACCAAATGAACCTTCACCTTCAAATATACCAGACTTAACAAGAGTAGCACACATCTCATTAAAACTGGATAAACCGTGAGGATGAATGTCTGCGACTTTGGCTATCGCTGTGTTAGTGTGATTGAAAGAATTATGAGGAAACTTTGTCAATAATGTATAAATTAATCGACGATATGAAATCTTTAACCCATCTAAATCAGCTAAATGACGATGACAATTAATGTAACTACCAAAATCTAAGTAAGCATCAGATACAACTTGACCTATCGGCTTCTGTACTATATCCTCTGGCTTAGCTAACGGTAAATCTAAATCTAACTTCTTTTTCCTTGCCATAATATCTAATCTTTGAGTTTAAATGGATTACTAAGTATTCCTGCATCTATTAATAATTTCTTACGAACGTTAATGTCCTCCGTCAAAGACATCGCATAATCAATTCCCTCTGGCGTAACTTGAACCTGCTTTCGCGTGAGAGGATTGAAAAATACATCATAAATCATGGTCTTGGGAATACTGCCTAGGCCTTTGAATCTTCTAAATGATTTATTAGTGTTGATTCCTAACGGTATACCATTCGAATCAGACGGATCACCAGGATAATAAAACTTACCATCCTGCTCAAATAATGGACTTACCGATATGTAAACAAGTCCATGATCTATCAAAAATCTCGCATACTTACAAATAACATATAATAATAATGACGTTATCTGGCTGCCATCAGACGTAAATGTTCAAAATGGTTCGTCACACCACTCCGGTTCTCACTTTGATTACTCAAAGATGAACTCCTGTATGTTTCCATACAGACCAGACTATATTTTCATCTCTTGGTTAGGGAGATGTCGTATCTTTCGAGTGGACATTAGGTTTGACTTTCCACCCTACTCTCTTTCGAGATAGTCGTTGATGTTAATTAAACGTCTAACCTTTTAAATGGTTAAAGTTCTTGTTTGGATTTTCTATCCACCTCTTAATAGTGTTTTTATCTATATTAAGAGCTTCAGCGCATTTTTTCTGACTCTCATAAATAGTACCATCAGGACCAACTACTTTCTTGCAGAGTTTGTCCCTGGTGATTTTGTTTTGCATGTTTTCGGCTCGATTTTTGCAAATTCTCAGGTTTTCAACCCTATTATCAAGCGGATTAGTATTTATATGATCAACCTCAAACCCACAAGGGAGAGGTTTATTATCATTTAAAAACACCTCTGCAATAATAGTATGAGTCTTTTTATTAAATGCGCGTATAGTACAGTCATAGCTTCCCTTATCATTTATTAGACCGGGAGTTATATTTCTTTCATGTAACTTCCTACCTTTTGGCAAATATAAACCTAAGGGATGTACTAATAGTTTTCCTGAGTAGTGTTCTCTCCACTCAAGAGTTGATAAATTTGGAATATTTAAAATGCCAAACGATGCAAGGTATCTTGCTGTCTTTGGATTTCTACTCATCCAAAATCTATCAAAACATTTGGTATTATTTAATACTGCACCTGATATTCTTATTCTATCCTTTAGGTTGACAAATGCCTTTACAAAATCTTCATGTGAATAAATTCTATCCACATTGCTAAGACCTTTATCAAAATAAGATACATATTCAGTTTCAATATTAAATGTTCTTTGATTTTTACGTTGTTCTTTGAAAGATGCCCACCGCAAATTAGAAAGAGCATAATTAGCTGTATTTCTGTCTATATGATCAATAGTGGTTCTCTCTTTAGGCTTACTATTTGGTATAAACAGTTTACCAATAAGAACATGTATTTTGTATGTAATTGACTTGGATTTGGATATTTTTGAATGTAGTGTAATTCTGGGATAATATGTTTTACCAAAGGACATAATTCCTCTAGCACCCCGAATTTGAAGTGTTTGACGGTTTATGTAATAATCATCCTTCTGAAATCTACTGTCTATAATGGACAGAGAAATCCATTGAGAAGGACTATCATCAAAGAAATACTCCATTAGCTCACTTGTTTTTACATTCAAAACCAATATACGTGGCTGACCATCATATATTATTTCTCCAACTCTGTAATTTTTATCAGGAACACCTTCTTGAATTTGAAAGCATTCTGATAAAATTAGATTCTTATCAATTAAAGACTTATCTAGTATCATAAATATCAAATAAGTCAACGTTTAATTAACATGCGGATTGTCCCTATTAGAAGGATTATTACTGAAGTCAACCACACTTCTAGTACCTTCTACCTAACAGGAGTTCCCCGCAACAATACGATTCTTTAGATTATATCACTATAATCTCGGACTGCTTTAGTCAATCCGCATCACACGCTAGACATATGCGAGAATATCTAGAGTGTTTCATCAATAACTCCTGAGCTTCTTCCCATGTAGTCGCTCCAGATGTTACATTCTTTTCTTGTATTCCAACTCCTAAGATGCTAAATAAAGTTGAAATCTCTTTATTCTCTAAGGCTCGATCAATTTCTATATTACTAACATTGAGAACCTTTCCGCGCAATGGTAATACCGCTTGCTTTAGTCCACCATTTTCTGCCTTACGACCTGACTTCAAAGAACCTGCCGGAGAATTACCTTCAACAATGTAAAGCTCACAGTCCCAACGATTCTTTAACGTCGCATCACTGAAACCATCTACTAAATTACTTTTGTTCTTGTAAAAAGCGGTCCCAGATGAAGCATTAATCATCTTTTCTGCCTTCTCAATAGCACCAATATTACGGCGACTATCATACAAGGCATTTACTTTCTCAATGTGTAAATCCCAATAGTCAGAATTCTTCTTCAATATCTTCTCTATCTCCTTAACGACAGGCAAAAAATCATCTGCCTTTACCTTGGATATAGACTTCAAATTCTCCTTGACCTGACTGGAATATACACACTCATTGGCTAGGATGATGACTCCAAAACGTATACCCTCTAAGACATATTCATGAGATACTTTATATAAATCCTTGAACGCTGCCTTGAAAAGATTCTTAGTGAGATTAACATGATAACCTAACCGACAATCCAAACCATTAACGGACGCAAAGAAACTATTGTCCTTTAACTCTGGATCAGCTTCAAAGGTTAAATAAATACCCACCTCTTTGTTAGGAGATAATGGATCCTTTGGTGTAATCGTCTTAACTACTTCAAAACGATATGGATTAAAACGACACTCCAACGAAACACCATCAATCAATACCTTAATGTCCTTCCTACCAAAAAACTGACGCTGAATTAGTAAGAAGTAATTTAAATTCGTAACAGGTACCTCAGGCTTTGTCGACTCCTCAAATATCTCAGAATCTAACTTGAAAAACACTAAAGTACTCATCCCCTTTGGTATAGGCTGATAATCCTTAATACCTCGAAATAATATTTTCTCAATGTCCTTCAAACGTAAACAATTCTCATACACCTTCTGACCCTTCTCACAAGCCACAATGTAATATAACTCACCACGACTATGATCAC
>AUXO010145350.1_pt1 | contig 17155 bp, 12 predicted proteins | sample 768731 | NCBI WGS metagenome assembly AUXO01 (sample SAMN02715735, study PRJNA202380) | gut metagenome | biome: sheep rumen | host: Ovis aries | place: New Zealand: Palmerston North
CATCAGTTTTATTCATACGGTAATAAAAATCTTCATCAATTTTATGTAAATCTTTTTTATTAACATTAATTATTAAATTACTATGGCTTTGCACTCCGTTTTTACGCAACTGTTCGGAGATAAAATTACCTAGTTTAGCAACCTCTAAATACCCTAATTTATTCATTTTATATTGTATTAAATATTCTTAATAAAAAATTCCTTAATCGTTCTTTAAATGATAATTTAACAACTATTTTACCATTCATTACGTCACGTATATCTTTACCCATACTTCCTTTGAGTTGTTCGGCTATACGTTCACGTTCTATTTCTAAAACGTTATCATTACGTTTTATATCCTCTTTTAAGGCTTCTATTTCCCTTTTAATTTCGCTATTCATCCTCTTTACTATCAATTATATTTTCATCACTCAAACCAAGACGTTCACACATTTCTTGGAAAGTATGTAATATCCACACTAATCCTGATGTTGTACATCCATCAAGAAGTATAATTAATAACCAAAAATCCTTATCACGTATTATTTCATTATATGGTGTAAAAGGAAATTTTGGAACTAGGAAAATATTTACTAAACTTAAAATAATTCCCACCCAAGTTGGTGTACAAATCATACAATTAGCCACTTCCTCTAAATGTGGGTGTATTTTACCAATATTTTCTCTGTAAAATTTAAATATATGAAAAGGACCAGCAGCAAAAACTAAAATATTTGAAATACCATAAGAAAGAAATATATAAATAATAAATGTTACAATAAGCATATCACAATATTTTTTTATTCATTATTTGATATTTGTTCTTCTGTCACCTCAGTTAATTTAACATCTTCTTCCTTCTCATTAGAAACCTCGGTGTTTTCTTTATTATCTTTCTTAACTTTATTATTTTTTCGTTTTGATGAACGTTTTTTCGGTAAAGAAAACTCTAAGCCTTGAAGGGTTTCAATATTTTCCTTCTCAAATAATGTTTTAAGTTCACCGATTTTTTCTTTTAGAAGTTCAATTTTAGCAAGAGCATCCTTATTCATCTGGATGGTATTTTCAATCAAATCAAAAATTTCATCCAAACCAACTTCATTGAATTTAGCATAATAAAACCAAACATCGGCTTCTTCCTCTGATTGTGCCACATTAATTCGTGGGGTTTCACTTTCGTCAGATGGGTAAGTTCCCCACTTATGTCCGAATTTAACTTCAACGATGATAGTATCACCAATAATTTTCATACCCTTAAAATATTCGGCAATTTTTTCAATTCGTTCATTTAACTTACTCATTATAGACTGTTTTTAATAATTGTTATAATATATGAAATAGCACAACCTAAGACAATAAGTTCGGCTTTACTTGTTTCTAATTTTCCAGTTTGTAACGTAAAAACTTTAATTACGTTGTATAAATGCTTTAATATAATTAAAATACTGAAAATAAATATAAAAAACTTCAAACTACTTAAAAATTCTGTTACCATAATTTATAGATTTAATTAAAATTTAATAAAAAAAAAATAAAAATCAATAAAAAAGGTAGGCTTTTTTATTGCCTACCTTAATTTTATTTTAAATTTCACCAATTTCTTTGAGTCTCGCAATTGCAACTTTATTACCTTTATCCGCTTGAGCCTTTAACGCTTGAACGTATGAAGGGTTTCTTTGCGCAGTTGAACTTTTCAAAGATGCTTGAAACATTTTAGCACCTTCTCCCTCTTTATATGGAGTAAATTTATCAACTTCTGCTTCTTTAAGGATTTCTTCAACGCTTTCCTTAATTACCCTAGCCAATTCACTCTCTGTAAGTCTAACTATGTTTGCCATTTTTTAAAATCCAAATATTTTTTTTAAGTCTTGTCTCATATCTTCATCTGGAAAGAAACTATTAGCAATTTCCCTTTCATTGAAGTTATCAACATCACTATTAGTTATAGATAAATTTTCTTCTGATGTTGGTTCATTATTATCACCATACACATCATAATTGCTATTTGCATTTTTGGATTTCCAATAATCGTCAGGTCTTACATTAAATGGATATGAATCCAATGAACGTAGATTTAATTTCTCCGTTGGAGTTGGATTTCGTTTAGTAAATTCGCTTTCCAATTCTGAAATTCTTTGATTATTAGAATCAAGCATACTCTCTATCTTATTAAGAGATTGCAATAGTTGCTGTATTTTATCATCGACTTGTCCGAGATTACGACCGACACTATTGACTTTATCATTAACTGTCTCTTGAGCATCAACAATATCATCAACATCAATAACATTATCATCATTTTTAACATCGGCTGTATCATCTAATGCAGGGTCTTCAATTGGCATATCATCATCCATAGGAGCATTATCAATATCATCCATAGGGGCAATTTCATCATCACCCATTGGATTATCATCACCACCACCCATAGGGGCTGTTTCATCGCCCATTGGAGCAGCGTCACCACCCATAGGAGCATTATCCGCACCCATTGGGCTTACATCATCACCCATTTCATCGTTGTTGTCAATATCATCATCGTCTTCCTCTAATGTAGTTGGAGCAAATGTATATTCACATAAACGCATGAATTGTTTATGACTTTCATATAGATTATTTTTCTTTAAATATGCCTTATCCATTGTTTTAGTCTTGTAATAATTCTTTGTTATCTTCTGTTAAAATAATTGTTGAACTCTCTGTCCTCTCAATTAAGCCCCTATCTCGTCTAGTTCTCTTAAACTTAGGAGTTACTTCTGGCGCAACAATTGCATTGACTTGTTCAATTTTTTCGCTTGTAGTCATATCATTAACTTTTTTATCTTCTTTATTCTCTTGTAAAACAACATTATCTTTTGTTTCTTGAGAAAGAATATTTACTTTCTCTTTAACGAAAGCCAATGGTTTTGTTTGTTTTACTTTCTTTACTGAAAATCTTGCCATTGTAATTTATTTTTTTTTTATAATAAATATCTTAATTATTTAAAAAAGATATTTTTATCTTCTACTTTCTTAACAGGATAAACCTTTAATTCGCCATTATTGGTAATTAATATTTTATTTGCTAAATTTTCCCAATCAACGATATATTCATTTGATTTAGCCCCATTTTTTTCCGTTATATATTCATTCAATGCATTTATTGAGAAAATACAACCATTTTTAACGTGCAAAACAGTTGAATATTTTATCGCTTGTAAATACTTCTTTTTATTATTCGTCTTAAACGTTAACAAATACTCTTCTTTATTCCCGTTAATTTCATAAATAAAGATTTTATCTAAAGGTAGATTAAATTTATTCTTAATAAAACCTAAGAAAGATAAAATTTTATCCTTCTTAATGAAAATTCCAATTAATACGTTTTTGGTCATATTATATAAATAATAAATTATTTTATCTCTTATTGAAGAGACATAAAATATGGTACTAGATACTTATTGTTCTTCAAATATTCTTTAATCCTCAATGATAAGAAACCATCATTCTCAGATACGATATTTGATTTATTCCGCTTAATCTTAGCAATGGTTTTCTGTCGGCTAAAACCACTATATTCAAGTAGTGCTAACGAAAATCCTATGATGTTGTTATGATAGTACACATAAACCATATCCCTGTTACAATAAATATATTTACGCTCATTATTGTTCAATAATTCTATTATTTTTTTTACTTGTTTTAAATTAATATTTAATATATTAATATAATAATATTTAATATTATTAATAATATTATTAAAAGAATATTTATAAAACTCTTCTAAGTCTCTTTCATATTCATTTCGTTTTTCGTTTTTTGCGAAAGTCCAAAAACCGCCTTTATCGTTCAACTTATGATTTAAAATTGAAAATTTATCAGCAAGTTTTCTTGCTTCGCCAATACCGACCACTAAATAAGGTTTTGGTGTAGTTATCTGATTTACGTCAGTAATAACACCAAAACCTTCCATAATATTTCTAATCTTGTTTTTACTAACTATATATCCAATTTTTTCCATCGTATTCAATATTTTGCAAAAAATATATACATATTTTATCAAAAATACAAATAAAATACATATTTTTTTATGCAGTTCCATATTTGCTTACCATAGAATCGTGACGATATATAGCAACATCAGTATATGTTTTATCTCCATAAACCAAGGCATTGTTCTGAATGAAATCTGATACCCAATTGCGACCGTTATAGATACAAGCATGACCAACAGCCCTAGAATCCGTAGGTTTCTTGTAAATACAAACATCACCAATCTTAGCGTGTCTCTTAGTCCATTCATCCATTTTTGCCATTGTATTCAAGGATTCGGTAGAAAATGGTAATTTAGCAAATCCATGTTTTCTTATTTCTTCGCACATTCCCCATCCACTACCAACTTTACCATCCCATTTAATACCACCACCATAGGATATAATTCCTGCAACAGTTGGAGTACATCTTCCTAATTTATTGACATTACCTAAAGTAATTTTATAAGAAGTTTGATATGGATAATAATTCTTATTTATGACATCTTTATTATTCTTATCAGTTGTATATACTGGTTTACCAACACTAGCAAAATATTTAATTCCTTCTTGATTTAATGTTGAACCATCACTTTTAATTGGTGGAACAAAACGTCCTGTAGAAATTTGATTTGCATATAATGCATCACCAGCATATATAAGGTTTTCACAATCAACTACATTGTAGTTCATAAATAATTTATTCACATTTTCCAATTCTTTAGCACCAAACATACTAAAAGATTTATTCTCTTTCAAGAATTTATAATATTGTTTCTCATTTGACAATGGCATATACTTTTTAGATAATGACTTATAAAAGTTATCAGAGCATACGTCTTTTTGTTCAAGCGGAATTGTGAAAAATGAATTATTATTTATCGAAATTCCAATACTACGTTCTTTAATTGTATTTGGATAACCACAAATGATATGGATTGAATTAGGATTAGGATTTTTTAATTGATTAGATGTTGTTCTCCAAGATAATACCTTGATATAATCATAATATCCATTAAGACAAATATCAAAAATATTAGCAAGATTAGTTCCACCTGTTATGTCAATTGTATTTCCTGTAATTTCATTATATGTGAAATTAGCATCTACCACATCAGAAACCTCTGCTGTTTGTTTAATTGCTTTAATTAATCCTAACGCAAGTTCTTTTTGTGGATTACCTTTCTTTGGTTTTTCCTTTACTTTCCATAAATCTCTGTCTTCTTCCAAATATATGTGACCTAATTTTTTAGATGGGTTCAATTCATGTTGGAAACCATATTTTTTATTGATGAATATACAGTTTGGATTATTTCTTTGAGCCTCGGCTGTGTATTCTCCACCATCTATATAAACATTATTTCCATTATGTTGATAATAGAAAGGAGAAGCATAATAAAGAATACGTTGCACATTACGTAATGTAATTGGTGCTGATTTAGTTCTATTACTTGTTATCCTTCCATTTTCATAAATTGGAACTTGTTTAGTCACTTGCGTAACTTTGCCAACTATACAACTTGGAGATTCTTGGAATACTTGTCCTACAAGTTTCTTCATACGAGCATGATTACCTTTTCCTGATAAATATTCTTTAGCCAACGGTGTTGCACATTCAATACGAGAAGGATGGAATACCTCATTCCAATTTCCCTTATAAAAATGATATTGATTATAATATACCGTTGCACATATTTGAATTGATAAATCATCATAATCACCAGCAGCACCATATGCAGCAGCCTCTAATACATCAGCAATTGTTTTTCCTCGATATATTGGGTCACTAAGACGTTGTGCCACAGATTGTACTGGCTTACTTATATCAATTGCCTCTCCAGAACCACCTAAAGGCGAAAATACTTCATATGCACAATTATTATCAACCGAAGCAACAGTTCCTTCACTAATTCTATTCATTAATGATTCTCCATCTGCATCGAATAAATAAGAATTAACATATGGTGTCGAATTTTTAGCCATACGAACACCACCAATGGTAGTTACCATATTTCCTGCAACAATACTATGAGTAACACTAGTAATCATATACGCACCCCTAAACATTGGGATGTTATTTAACTGAAAATACATAAGAGGACTAACCCAAGCACAACCCATCATCTTAACAGTACAAGAATAAGCATTATTAGAGTAAACGGTATAAATGTCTTGTCCTACCGCAGTAATACGTCCATTTTTTTCACCATTTTCCTCAGAATTAACTCCTGCTATTTGCATTTGAGCCTTTATTGCTTGCTCCGTTAATTGTGGTTGTTCACTATTCACTTCAATTTCAGTAAAATAACTCTGATACATTCGACCATATGAAACACCGAATGCAGGAATCTTATAATGACAATTAGTTGATTTTGTTTTAATTGCTAATGGTAATTTTGATTCTTCCGTAAGCATAAAACCATCATCTTCAAATTGACTTTCATCACCTAAATCCAAATGCTCTGAATATTGTCCACCGAATAAACAAACCATATGTGGTTGTTCATCTATTTTCTTAATCTCATTATATGGAACTGGTTTAAACATTACTTTCATATTTTCCTCTGATTCAGCACCACACATATTCAAAAATGCTTGTAAAAACAATAATTGCATATTATTTTGTGCATACAATTCAGAAATGAAAGAATAAAATGTCTTGGTATCTTGTGTACGAGAGGCTAGCACCAATTCATTGAATTTTACTATATTAATATTAATAACATTATCAATTTTATTATAATAAGAATCCATAAAATGAAAATGTGCTGGGTCTTTTCTAAACATTCTTTCTACCGTCCAATCATCAATTGTAGTATTAAATAGCCATCTATTATATAATACTGAAATATAGTCATATAACGCCAATTTAATGTTAATGTCCGTATCAGAACCGCTAGGCGGAGTTACTTGTATGTTTCCTGCTTCGCCATAAATTTCTTTAAGCCTACTTATAAAACCACCTAAGTAATTATTTCCTTCTTCATTATCAGTAAGTCTAATAAGACCCTTTGTAGGATTTGACATATCACCCCCTTGTGTTCGTTCACCTTTAGGTAATATTATCATCGCACATGGACGCACTACAAAAGCACTAATAGCATGATTTATATCACTTCCGTTATTATACCAGTTAGAATCATAATGTTCTCCACCTTGTTCAGCAAGAGAAAGAGTATCAGCCCAGTTTCTAAATGTAGAGCCATTAGCCCAATTTAAGAATATTTTCTTCAAACAATGTCTAACATCGGCTCTCTGATACCCAAAACGGCTTATATCCATATTATTGGATAAATCGTTACCGAATGTCTTACAATCAAATACTCCATTATCGCTAAATAAAAATGCAAGGTGACTATATTTTCCGCTTTGTTTAAGTGTATCATAAACATTTGCATTAATCCTACGTTTACCAAGTTCATCAATGAACCACATACATCCACCGATATACAATGCTAAACCGTAAGGCATAATACGTACACCATTAGAATTGAATAAATCATTTGAACTCCAAAAACTCTTATCACCATTCACATCAAATCCCATTGAATGTAAGAAAATCAATGCTTGCATAGGATAAGAGCCATCACCTGATTGACTATTTAGTTTTTTAAAGAAATTTTGTTTCCAAAATGGCAATTGATAATCATTATCCTTAAATTTATTACCTTTAGATTGATAATTACACTTACCATTTTCAAAATTATTATAATAAGCCAAAATATAGTCATTAGATTCTATTTTTCCTTCGACTGTATTATAATTTGAAACATCTTCTATTTCATTAAAATCCTTAGTTTTAGGGTTATACCACCTTGTTTTATTCCATTTAAATGAATCTTCATAGATATTCTTCAATTTGATACCTTCCCCTAATTCATCATACTTTCCAAGATTATTTGTGTCAATTACAACCGCCAATTCAGAAAGTGTTTTTTCATCAGAATATGCTGTTAAGAAATCTTCACCAACATTTGTTTTTAAATTTTTCTTTCTATATTTTTTTACATCATTCCAATCCCAATTTTGTAATGGAATTAAAGTATTTTCATCTGTTGAAAAAACATCATCAATATTTTTAGCACCATCTACAATATCACTCCATATATTATTAGTATTGGTTTTTAATATTGACCAAAAATTGTTTTTAGTAAAATTATTTCCTTGAACATAATCTCGCCATAAAGAAGACACAGATTGATTTAATTTATAGAATACCTCAGCATCACGGCTACCAATATCATCATCATTCCAATCATCATCTTCAAATGTTTGGTCATATATAGTTGCTTTATGAGACAACATTCTACCATAAATGTGTCCTAATACGTCAGGAATACTGTCAAAATCAATATTACCAAACACACTAGAGTCTGCAACCAAATCAACAGGAGAAGTTGGCTTGTCAACAAAAAAAGTACCTTTATTTTCTATTGAATGTTCAGCAGATTGAGCAACTTTTTCAAATTCATTTACCGCAGAAAGTAATGATTCTATTAAATATACTTCTGGTTCATCAGCACCACCTGGAAAACTTCCCATCCATTTCTTAGTTTTATGTTCAACACCGTTTTCATCCCATGTAGAATCTGTTAGTGTTGGGAATGGTGGAAGTAATGGGTCTGCATCCTTGCTATTTACATTAACATTACGCATATCAAGCATCAAATCAGACACCTTTCTGTTCTTAGCACTTACAAGACGAGCAGTTTCAAAAACACAATGGAAAAATGTCTCCAAATGTGCCCATAAAATCATAGTTACATTTTTAACAGTAAAATCAAAACCGATTGAAGTTGCCAATGCCTTTTGTACTTCCCTATTTAGGCTCTCTTGTTGCTCATTTTTGCCGTTTCCGACCTTTGCGGTATAATCTTCCAATGATTTCTGAAAAGCCGTTACATCGTAAATTAAAGCGTAATTAGCACCATTGTTCTTACATAAATTATATAAGTCATTTGGTGGCATTACTTCTTCTAATGCCTTAATAAAATGATTACTTGAATTATTCTTGACATAAGGCATAGGTTTACCATCCTTGGAAACTATTCTTACGCATTGTGCATTATCAACTGGTGGTGGTAATACAATCTTTACCCCACTTGAATAACCTCTAGTATATTCGTTAATTTTATCTTCTAATGCACTATATTCACTTTTTCCTAAATCTTTTGTCATAGGTATTCCGTTATATGTCATAGCACCATAATTAGAAGAATAGTTTACGTTTGGTGCTATTGAATTTGAAGTAATTTCTTTCACTTCAACGGAATTGTCAATATCTTGTCCGTCAAAAACAAACACAATGAAACCAGTTCCTTGTGAACTAGTCATTACTGTATGTATATTTGACATACTTTTTGTTGTATATGAGATTAAAGACTGAGAAAATGATTTATTATATTTATCCCAAGCATCTGTTATCTCATTAAATAGCAAAACAGAAGATTCAGCATTTTTAATTGCAATTGCTGTTTCACTATTTTCCGTTACTTCGGTTAATATTGTTTGCAAATTCTTAGCCTTTCTAAGGATTTCAGACATTTTAGGCATTGGAGTTTTACCATCTGACAATACGAAATGCTTATTAGCCCAATATTCAGCACCAAATGCCTCACAATCTGGTGCTATTAATGCTGCATTTATTGTAACATCATTCAATAATGCATAATCATAAGCAATAAAATGAGCCTTACAAGTAAAATTACCTGAATTGGAATCAAAAGATTGTCTAAAATCAGTACAATTCAATACATAACATACAGCATTTCCATAAAATCCCTTTACAGTTAATTTAAATTTAGGATATGGAAATTGGAAAAAACATTTGAAAAATGAGCCAGCAACATCTTCCCTTTCACACGCTTGCTGATTTGTAGTACCACATTGATTTACTGTGCTATGACTTTGCTCTTGTAAAGCAAATACAGCAGCAGCACGTACATCTTTGAAAACAATATCAACTTCAGGAGTAGTCCAACTCTTATATGCTATATTAACCGACTCAATACCAAACATTTCATTACTTCCATTAGTTCTATCGAACTCATTTGTACTTTGTTTAATATCATCAAGGAAAATATCAGTATAAGATGTTGTTAAATAATTAACACTACTTCCTGGCTTACCAAATCTAGTTCCTTGTAAAAGAGTAACTTCTTCCCCCTTGTCAGGAGAAGAAGTCCAATGTACCTTAATAGTATGTTTTCCACTATCTTGACTTGCATTGTATTCACGTCCTGGAACTTCAACTTCCAAATCACATACAATACAATAGTCTTCTAGAGGAATTTGCATATCATGTAATTCCTCTACCCCATTTGTATTAATACGAACATAACTATTAGTATAATTAGGTTCTACGTAACTTATATATGCATTAGAACTTCTAGCCATATTTTTTTATTTTAAACCGTATAACGTTTCATAATTTTTTACATATTCATCATATTGAGAAAGAGTTATATCCAATGGATAAGGTATTCTCAATAATGTATGTTGTGGAATATTATATTCCAAAGACCCTAACTCTGGGTTGGCTTGTAATATTAGCCACCCATAGTTAGCATCCCCATAATACTTATATGATAAAATATCTAATCTAGTGTTAGTATAATAATCATATATATCAGTATTTTTCTTTGGTATTGGAACAAATGGAACTTTACTCCAAGTACCATTGGAAACAAAATTTACATATCTATTATAAGCCATGAAAATTCATATAATTAATATTATTTAGGTACAAATGGTATAAAATTATCCAATTTACCATTTTCGTCATATTCAACCAATTCTGCTCTATTATCATAAACGCTTGTGTTTGCGTAATAATTAAATGAAACAGCATTTTGAAGACGTGAAACAGGTCCTGTCATATCACTACCACCAATAAACTTGAATGTAATACTAATATCAGCCCACATTGGCATAACACCTATTCCTTCAGGATTAGTGTCCCAAGAAATACCATTATTATCATATGTAATCTGTATTGATTTAATAATAATCTTAGTATAATAGAAATCACCAATCCTTAATACACAAATTGGCGGTCTTCCAAATGACATATTATTAGCGGTACTTGATAAACTAGAATCACTCGCACCGATAGTTGAACCTTGACGAGTACATTGATGCAAGAAAGTTAAACGTGAATTAAAACCTTCTGGTGTTAATGAATGGTATGCTGGGTCAAAATACTTAACCTTATCAATAATCCTAGAATGTAATATGGTATCATTAGATTTCAATTTACTAAAGAACTCATATTCATTACCATAACGAGTAGATGATTTATCAAATGTTGTCATTATAACATCATTATTAGCCTCTTGGTTATTATTATTGCTATTTTCATTTGCAACATTATAACTACCACCGTTAAGTAATTTATTGATATAATTACCATTTTTATCCACTAATTCATTACGTGATTTAGAAACATATTCTATTTCCTCAACCTCATAATAAATAGTAACTTTACAAGCACGATATAATTTAGCAATATCCACATTAACATTTTCTGTATTTACTGTCTGTACTTTAGAATTTTCTTGATGTGGAACATTTTTAAATGGAGTAAATGCAGTAAGCCATTTGTATATTAATCTACCTCTATTCTTAGACAATGTAACATTATTTGTCTGATGTCCTTGGCTATTTGCATAACCCATTGTGCTAATTTTACTAATCTTATGCTCTTTCAATATCTTTTTAATGGCTTTTACATTACCATCATCATAACATTTGTGGTTTTTATCACGACTATCTCTAGCATAACCTTTATTTTCAGCATTATGTAATGCAACATATACATCCATAAAACTAAACACATCACCTTTCATACCAAATGCTTTTTGGGCTTTTTGATAACCATCTGCACCATTTAATCCATAAGATTGAATGTCAGCATAACTAGGTGGCTTTAAAATTTCATGAGTATAAGCGTTATCAATACGATAATACCATTTTGTTTTAGCCTTTTCGTTAGTAATTGGTTTTAAATATGTTTTATTGTTATATGCAGGTGTTTTCCATAAATTTGTAACTTCTGCCATAGTTCCACCCATACTAATGCCATAATCTTGAGCGAATTTTTCATAACCTAGATTGACATTTTCACCATTTACTTGATGTTGTGCCATATCTAACGTAATTGGCGTTAAATTATTACTATTTAATGAGGTTGAACCATATTGAGTACCAACTCCATTAACCAAATAACGTATAGCATCAGTCATTTCATCATCAACACCGCTATAATTGTTAGGGAAAAAGACCGCAAAACTAAAAGATTTGGTAACTTTCTTCTTTACTTCCTCTTTCCACTCATATTTTTTATATCTTGGTGGTTCTACCACTTTTTTAATTTCATGACATCCAGCAAAGAAACGTAAAAGTCCTTGTTCAGCACTTTGTTTACCTGCTTCAGGAGCATTATACATATCATCTGTGATATTTGGGTCTCCGAATGGTTTATTCTTATGAGACCATGAATTAATAATGCTTGGATGGTCAATTAATAGGGTAAAATTCAACGTTCCACCCCTTTCTGTGTTTTTATATGTGTAAATTTTCTCACCTCGTCCAATAAATTCACTTTCAGCCCAATCTACACCAACATCTTCGGTGAATTTTAAATTATATGGTGGAAACCACATAACTCTACCGCCAAATTGACCCTTCTGGTCTTCATCTAACACGCCATCAGTATTGTGACTTCCTTTCCATGCTAAATTTTCAATTGAAAACATACAATTTTTAACACTTACGTTATCACTTTTTGATGGTGTAATATTAACAAGTCCAGTATTATAATCTAATACTGTATTTTTTTCTAATCTTTCACTACCATATTCTGTACGATATTGAGCATAAGCATCATTCTGTGCTAATTTAGTAGGTCTCATAACTTCTCCTGCGTTTGTAGGACGAATTAAGTCACTAAAACGCTTATATTGGTTATGATTAGTCCATACTCGGCAATATGGATTAGTATAACCATGAGAAGTAGTTTTATTTAACTTCAATAAGTTCCTACCTCTTGATATACCATACTCTTTTGATACCGCACTTTGTATTTCTGACTGCTCATTATTGGTAATATCACTATACCTAGCAATCATTGTATTGATTTTATTCTCGTCAAACAATTTAGCAGTCTTTTTCATCAAATCATTAGCCGATGAAGACAAAGAATTTGATGTATTTAAATGCAAATTATGACTAGCACTATATAATTCTGAACCATTTTCAGAATATCCATTGATTTGACCATTTTTTCTTGCTGAATTTAGGTCTGACGTATCAATATTAATCCTTCCAAGAATATTATCCCTTGAAAATCTAATACCGATTTCATCAAAATAGTTATTTACTATTGTATTATTACCTAATTTTTGCTTTAATAACTGAACTGGTTTTAAATTTTCATCAAGACTGCCCAAAGCATCATCATTTGGCAATAAATTTAGACTATAACTGTTATTTATAGCGTTTTTTGCCTCTTCAAAAGTATCATAATAATGAATACCAAGGTCAAAATCACTTACTAAACCTAAATTATCATGGTCTATATAGTCATATAATATTGGAGAAGCATTTTTTAAATCTTCCTCACTTCTAGCCCATACATTTGGTACAACTGTAACAGATTTAAATGGGCGATTTATATTATAAACATTCTTAGCCTCTAAAAGTCGGTATAAACAATACGCATTTGTTTTTCCAAGTGTCGTATCTTCTTGAAAATCATTAACTAATTCATCAGCATTGACCCCTCTATAAGCATATACTTTACTATCTAAAGTAAATTGTACAAATGGGTCACTAGAATCAAAGAAACTAGAATATCCATAAGTATGAGCAAGATAATCCCTGTAATCAGAATAAGAATCTCTTATTTCATCAGAAATAAAAGAGGGTAGGGCAAAAGGTGAATACCCATATTCGATACCCACTCTTTGCCCTAAATTATGTCCTCTATCTTGTATTGTATAATAGCCATTTTTCAAATACGCATCCTCACCTATCTTACGTTTAAGCGTCTCACGCATAGTACCATAATTTCTCCAATATACACCAATTCTATTAGTATATACATTATCAGCAGAATTAGTACCATAATTTCCGAAAGATGCATAATTTATTGCTTTATTTACAACTTTTTTTATATCTTTTATAATATTACTTCCCATATTATATATATAAGTTTTTTTTTATAAAATGTAAACACTAAACTCCGTAGCCCATTTGTGCAGCAACACTATTTAAGTTACGTGTTCCACCACCATAGTTCTTTTGCATTCCTGCTAATACAGCATCTTGTATTTGTCTTACAAACTCTGGGTTATCCAATAATTTCTTAATATCAAAGTCAGCAGTTTGTTTATCACTCTTTAATGTAAGTGTACCATTTAAATTAATATTAATTTCAGGTTTATCTACATTAACTGCTTTTTGGAATTTTTCTTCTTGATATGGACTAACAACTGTTGGTGAATTATATAAAGGTGTTGATGTAACTGGCATAGGAACTGTATCACTACGTTTACTCTTACTGATAACACTAGGCTTAGAAGAGAATAACCCACCAAGAATGCCCTCGTCTCTTTCCTCACCATTATCCAATTTACCATTCATATTATTCCACATAGATACTAATACATCATGCATCTTTACAGTTGCTTGTGCAGCAAGTATCTTAATACTTTCACCACTCCCATCGCCCATTGCATTTTGAAGTGCTTCTTGACCGAATTTTACACCCTCATATTGTCTTTGCATTAAATCTTCTTGAGTAAGTTGGTCTTCTTCACTCTTTCCGAAAATAGTTTCCCATTGTCTTCCGATAAATCCACCTATTTTTTCTCCGACAATATTTCCAACAACACCACCCAATGCAGGACCTAATACTGGAATTGGTATCATTGAACCAAGAGCCATACCTACAGTTGCACCAACTGCACCACCAGCAATAGAACCTATATTTTCATTTCTAGTTGCTTTCGCTGTTGCTATTGCGGTACGTTTTTCATCATCACTTAATGTATTATCGTTAAGAATACTTGCCTTTTGATTTTCATAGTTTTTTGCTGTGTTTAATAAATCATATCCACTTGTTGCAAGAGTTAATGCAGTACCAATCATAGGGATTGCCTTAGTCGCACCTTTAACACCAACTTTACCTAACACTCCACCAATAGAAGATGTTGTTGATTTGGCAATCTTAGATGCGCCACCAATAGTAGTTTTAGCAACATTACTAATCGCTCTTGCAGAATTTTTTGCTGTACGTCCTACTCTAGTTAGAGAAGATGCAGTTTCTTTAGCAGATTCATTTAATGGGCTCCAGATACCTTTTAAATCTCCATATGTACGGTTTGCTTGACTTACTTTAAATAAAGTTTTCATTCTACCTTCCATAAAGGTATCAACATAGCGAGCAAATCTACCTGGACCTATTTGATTAAAACCACGTTCAATTGCAGTTCCCCATTCACCTTGTCTAACATATTTTGACAAACCTATAGTTTTACCAAAACGGCTACTTCTACCTAATTTTGTCGTATATTCGTATTTACCAATAGCCCCTATTGTTTGTCCTATACGAGTTTGACCGATATTAGTCTTAGCAAAATTTTCAAATAGATTTTTTTGAGCAGCATTTAATGAATTAATATATTTACTATCGCCAATTTTTCCAATTGTCTTAGTTAATTCATTGCTACTTTTTGAAACATTTGAAACAAACTTTTCTCCTGCTTGATTAAGTGAGCGTATAATACGACCATCTTCTAAAGTTCTACGTCCAGCATATGCTAAAATAGCAGTTTGGGCTAAATTATTTATTGATGATTCTTGTGGCTTTTTATTTGAATTTGCCAATGCAAATAATGCTTCATTATTTCCATCAACGATACCACCACTAGCAAACTTATGTTTAGATGGAATTTGATTAAGAAGATTACTTTGTTGGTCTTTATTGAGAATTAACTCACCTGAGTTTACTGCAACAATTTGTTTGTCACCAGTATATGAAGTTCCAGGAACAAATCCACCATCTTTAAATCCGAATAGTTTTTTACCAAAATAAGAAAGACGTGGGAATTTATTCATTAATTCCATGAAACTATCAGTAATACCACCTGTAAACGTAGCCCACCAAGATTCTCCATATCCTTGCATCTTAGAATCAAGGTCAGTTGTAGATGAAACCCTATCCCTTGTTCTACCCATCAATTCACGGACATTTCCTGCAATATCAGACACATCTGTTGCAATACCCTTTTCAGTATCAGCATATGGTGCTATTGCTGTTAATGTTGATTGTGTTATATCTTCTACATTAATTTGCTTAACTTCACCACCGCTTAAATATGATACTTGATATTTTCCAGTATCAGCATTAAACGTTGCCATATTCTGAATTGTAGATAATTGGTCTTCTGTAAATCCTGCACCCTTATTGACTTGTTTTGCAACTTCCGCATTAGTTACTTGGGCTGTTGCTAATTTATAAATTTCATCAACACCCATTCCTAACGCCTCAGATGCAGCCTTGAACATAGCCCTATCAGCAGGACTAAAACTTACAGTACCATCTTTTTGAAGAGTTCCCTTTGCAGCAAATGTATCAGTAACACGTTTAGTAAACCCTTCCATATCAGTAAGACTTTGTGTCATTACTTCCAATGGGTTACTAAACTGTGCAGCATATGAGCCACCCAATACTTGTAATTTAGCAGCAGCACTTGTAGCATCTTCTAATTTTGAAAAACTATCAGCAACACGTTCAATAGAAGACATTTCTAAATGAAGTTTCTGTGCAAGCATTGTCATTTTTGACAATCCATTAACACCTTCCTTAAATCCATATTGTTGTGATTTCTCTAGATTCTTTTGAAATGCTTCTGTCGCTTGTTTGGCATTTAAGCCAAATTTCATCGCACGTTCTTGAGTAAGTGCAAAATATGCACCTGCTGTTTCCATACCAGCACCAATATTCTCAAAACTAGTTGCAATACTTTTAATATCAACTCCAACTTTTTTCATTGATGCTGCAAAATGCATTTGCTCTTCATTGAGCATTCTAGCACTTCTCGTTGCATTTGAGAAGTCGGCTTGCATTTCCACAAACGCCTTATGCGACAAGCCATACA
>AUXO011692438.1_pt1 | contig 17153 bp, 14 predicted proteins | sample 768731 | NCBI WGS metagenome assembly AUXO01 (sample SAMN02715735, study PRJNA202380) | gut metagenome | biome: sheep rumen | host: Ovis aries | place: New Zealand: Palmerston North
TAAACTTTGACTGAACGTCTTTTTTACTTCCATTGGTAACTTCTGAAACTTACCCTTTTAGTTTAGAAGATATAATCTTTTTTAAAAGTATTGAAACAAGTATAGAGTAGTAAAAATGTTGTAATTTTGCATTTAAAACTACTGCAAAATGAAAATACTTGTTATCTTCGCCACTCAGAACGAAGTCTTTGACATCCGTTTTAAGCATCATGAGGTTGTCACTATACTGTCGGGTGTAGGGAAAGCCCGCTCTGCCATGATGGTCATGAAAGGCATCATAGAACACCAGCCCGACATTGTTGTCAGCGTCGGCACCGCAGGCACATTCACACATCAAGTTGGCGACATCCTTGTTTGCCGTCATTTCATAGACCGTGACTTTTACAAAGTATATGACAGCCTTCAACTGGAATGTGACATAACTGTACCGGAAGACCCGTTTATACAGAAATTCCACTCTATCCTCAACGGGAAGCCAATAGGGCGGACTGACTTTACAGATAGCTGCGGCGACAATTTCGTAACTGCCGGCAATAGTCTTGGCGCAGATGTAGTAGACATGGAGTCGTTTGCCGAACTGCAGGCTTGCAAAGAAATGGGAGTGCCGTTCTTTGCTGTGAAATACATTACAGACATCATTGGGCAAAATTCCCTTGAGATATGGGAAACGCGTCTGGCTGACGCGCGTAAAAACATGAGCGCTTATTTCAAATCACTGAATCTATAGAAAAATGAAAGTTCTTATTCTAAATTGTGGCAGCTCATCCATCAAGTACAAAATGTATGACATGGACAACAAGGCTGTACTCGCCGCTGGCGGAATTGAGAAAATAGGGTCACAGGGGGCATTTCTCAAGACCAAACAACCCGTAGCAGATAAAACATTCTACGATATCCCAGACCATGACACTGGAGTAGAAATCGTTCTCCGGACATTGACTGACAAGGCAAAAGGCTGCATCACGTCATTGGAAGAGATCAACGCCGTAGGCGATCGTATCGTGCATGGCGGTCCGTTCAGCGAGAGCACACTAATCACACCTGAAATCTTCACAGAATGGAAGAAATACCTTGCACTGGCACCTGTCCACAGCAGTGTGCAGGCTAAATGTATTGAAGCCGTCACAAACCACCTGCCCAACGTTCCTCAAGTAGCTATCTTTGATACCGCCTTCCATCAGACTATTCCGGAGCATGCATACCTGTCATCGCTGCCCTATGAGTATTACGAAAAATACGGCATACGCCGCTATGGTTTCCACGGCACATCTTTCCGCTACGTACTTCAGCGTTCTGCGGAATTCCTGAACTTCAATCCGAAAGAAAAGAAACTGATTATCTGTCACATTGGAAACGGCATATCATTGAGCGCCGTCAAAGACGGCCAGTGCATTGACACAACGATGGGTATGATGCCAAACGAAGGCCCAATGATGGGTACACGCACCGGCGACCTTGACCCTTCTTCCCTGCTCTACCTCATGGAGAAAGAGCATCTTACTCCCGACCAAGCTACCGACATCATTAACAAACAGAGCGGTCTGCTGGGCATCAGTGGCAAGACCAACGACATGCGGGAAATCATAGAACTTGCTGAGAGCGGTGACAAGAAAGCCCAGCTCGCTGTCAAGATGTACAACTATAGGCTAAAGAAATACATCGGGGCATATGCAGCTATTCTCGACGGCGTAGATTACATCATCTTCACCGCCGGCGTCGGAGAAAACCAGCCTCCCGTACGCAAGGGGTGCCTGGCAGGGCTTGAGTTTATGGGCGTCAGACTGGACGAGGCCAAGAATGAGAAAATTTACGGTCAGGAGGCAATCATCTCTACTCCCGACAGCAAAGTCACCGTTGCCGTCGTCCCAACCGACGAGGAACTGATGATGGCAGAAGACACCACACGCATCGTTACAAAGAAATAACACAACATGGCACAATTTTCAAGACGTGAATTCTTCAGAAAGACAGGTTTGGCATTAGCCGCAACAGCTGTCAGCAGCAAAATGACGGCAACTGTCAGCGAAAAAGAATTGCAGAAATTGGTCGGCAAGAAAAGCGGTTTCACCATGTGGCAACTCAACACCCAGTGCAACCAAATAGGCAACAGCTATATATTCGTCACCGACAAAGGCCGCGTTATTGTCATGGACGGCGGTTTTCAATCAGACGAATACTACCTTCGGGGATTTCTTGCTATGCTGGGGAATAAAGTGGACACATGGTTTATATCGCATCCGCACCAAGACCACATGGGTTCACTGATGGGTATACTCAAGGAGCCAAGAGGCATCCAAATCAAGCGCATCATCCACTCCAGATTTAACGAAGCACTAATTAACTCTGAAAACTACTGCGCCAAACTCTGCCGTGAATTTTATGAACAGCTGGACAAACTCTCGGACACCGAGGTCATCGATTTGACAGAACCTGGCAGAGAAGAAAGCATTGACGGATTCAACTACAAAATACTTGGAGTTAGCAATCCTGAACTGCTGATGAACGGCTATAACAACTCTTCTGTCATTATCAGAGTTTGGGACAGACAAAAAACAATACTCTTCCTTGGCGATGCAGGTATAGAATGTGGCAACAAACTTCTAAATGGTCCGTACCGCAGCCTGTTGGATTGCGACTATATGCAAATGGCGCACCACGGGCAAAACGGCTGCGATGAGCATTTCTACAAAACAGTCAATTTCAAAGCTTGTCTATGGAGCACACCGCAATGGGTTTGGGAAAACAATGCCGGAAAAGGAATCAACACGCATATCCTCAAAACATTTGATACACGACGCTGGATGGACGAAAAAGGAATCAAGGAACATCACGTCTCATGGAAGGGACTTTGGCAACTTGATTAAAAAAAATCAGGACAATAATATCAAAAGCAAAAAATAAGACTTAACTTTGTAATTCACACAAAACAGAAACAGGCTATGGCTCAAACAAAAACAATCAAAACCGCACTTATTTCCGTTTTTCATAAAGACGGTCTGGAAGACTTATTGGCAAAACTCCACACAGAAGGTGTTAAATTTTTGTCTACAGGTGGAACACAAAAATTTATTGAGAGTTTAGGCTACCCATGTCAGAAAGTTGAAGATGTCACAACATATCCGTCCATCCTCGGCGGACGCGTAAAGACGCTTCATCCTAAAATCTTCGGAGGTATCCTCGGACGCCGCGAATTACAAAACGATCAGGAAGAAATGGCAAAATATAATATTGAGCCGATTGATCTGGTTATCGTAGACCTCTACCCCTTTGAAGATACCGTAAAGAGTGGAGCAAGCGAAGCTGATATCATTGAGAAAATAGACATAGGCGGCATATCACTCATCCGCGCAGCAGCAAAAAATTTCAAGGATGTTGTCATCATTCCCAGCAAGCATGAATACAAACCTTTGCTGGATTTGCTTAACCAGAAAGGCGCAAATACCGATATTGAGGACCGCCGTCACTTCGCAGAGCGTGCCTTTGCCACAAGCAGTCATTACGACACAGCCATTCACGCATATTTTGCAAACGAATAACGAGAACGTAATATATGGGATTCTTTTCTTTTACGCAGGAATTGTCCATGGATTTGGGCACCGCCAACACAATTATCATCAGTGATGGTAAAATTGTCGTTGACGAGCCGTCTGTGGTAGCTCTTGATGCGGCAACCAACAAGATGCGTGCAGTCGGAGAAAGAGCAAAACTGATGTATGAAAAATCTAACAATAACATCAGAGTCATCCGTCCGTTGCGCGATGGCGTGATAGCCGACTTCAACGCCTGTGAGCAGATGATGCGCGGACTCATCAAGATGGTACATACAGGCAATCACCTGTTCTCCCCTTCTTTGAGAATGGTCATCGGTGTTCCGTCAGGATCCACAGAAGTTGAGTTGCGCGCCGTACGTGACTCAGCTGAACATGCTGGAGGTCGCGACGTGTACCTGATTTATGAACCCATGGCAGCCGCCATTGGTGTAGGCATTGACGTGGAGGCTCCTGAAGGTAACATGATTGTGGACATCGGCGGTGGAACAACCGAGATTGCCGTCATCTCACTGGGTGGTATCGTTTCAAACAACTCCATCAAAATGGCTGGCGACGACTTCACAAGTGACATACAGGAATACATGAGCCGTCAACACAACGTGAAAGTCAGCGAACGTATGGCAGAACGCATCAAGATCAATGTCGGTGCAGCTTTGACAGACTTGGAAGGTGAAACACCGCCTGACTTCATTGTTCACGGGCCAAACCGCATTACCGCACTCCCGATGGAAGTGCCGGTATGCTATCAGGAAGTTGCACACTGTCTGGAGAAATCTCTGTCACGCATTGAGACCGCAGTTCTTTCCGCCTTGGAGCACACACCTCCTGAACTGTATGCTGACATCGTTAAAAACGGCATCTACCTTACCGGTGGCGGAGCACTTCTACGTGGCATAGACAAACGCCTGGAGAATAAGATTAATATTCCTTTCCACGTTGCAGAAGACCCGCTTCACAGCGTTGCCCAAGGAACAGGCATCGCCATTCAGAAAGTCGATAAATACGAATTTTTAATGAGATAAGGGGACAGACGTCTACCGTAAATCACGGGGACAGTTACGTGATTTTATGATTATCAATCATGTATCTGTTCCCGGATTTTATACCGAAACAGCCTTGGCAGAATGGATACACTTCTCGATTTTATCAAGAAATATTATTATTGGTTACTTTTCATCATTCTGGAAGTAATCAGTATGATTATTCTATTCCAAAATAACAGTTACCAAGGCAGTGTCTGGTTTACTTCTGCCAACACTGTTGCCGGCACTATCAACGGCTGGTACACCGAGGTCATTTCATATATACAGCTTAAAGATGTCAACAAACAACTGACATCTGAAAATATTTATCTGCAGAAACAGGTAGCAGACCTGCGAAGAGCATTAGATGAAACCCTGACCGAGACAACGCCCAACGACAAAGTCATTGCAGACTCACTGAAGGGATTTAAACTTATTCCCGCAAGTGTTGTCTCCAACAGTCTCTACAAAGAAAACAACTATATCATTATAGATAAAGGTGAGGTTGACGGTATCAAAACAGACATGGGGGTAGTCGGCGGTGGCGGTATCGTTGGAATCGTTTACCTCACAGGGCCACACTACTCTCTCGTCATGCCGACAATAAACATCAACAGCAACATCAGCTGCAGAGTTCGCCACAGCAACTATTTCGGCTACCTGCAGTGGAGTGGCGGCAGTGTTAATCACGCATTCCTGAACGACATACCACATTATGCACGCGTAAAAATTGGCGACTATGTTGAAACCAGCGGCTATTCCTCTGTTTTCCCGTCTGGGCTGTTCGTCGGCAAAGTGACAAAGATATCTAACGCCCCTGACGGCATATCTCTACAACTTAATGTTAATCTGGGGACAGACTTCAGCCGCCTGAAAGATGTTAATGTTATTTATAACACCTGCAAACCAGAAACTGACACACTAAGAGTAAGATTCAACAGGGCGGGACTATAGGGAAACTTTTAAGACTATGAAACAAGTTTTTTGGACCATCGGCATTCTGACAACACAGATATTAATACTCAACCACATCCAGATATATGGTTTTGGTACTCCATTAGCATGTGTGTTGCCCATCCTCCTGTTTCCCCTGGATTCTCCCCGCTGGCAGATACTCCTATCCGGCTTCGTCATCGGCCTCATAGAAGACATATTTATCAACACACCGGGAGTGACAGCGGCAACATTCACATTGATTGCAATGATACAGCCGCACTTACTGAAAGCCGTCAGCAGCCGCGATAATGAAGACAAAGCCACAATTCCGTCCGCCCAAAATCTCGGATGGGCAAGCTACGTGAAGTATATCCTCTCCGCCTGTTTCATCCTTTCCGTGGTTTTCTTTACACTTGAGTCGTTCTCATTCTTCAACTATATCAAATATCTGCTCAGCATTGCCAGCACATGGCTCATGACGGCCTTTTTTATCTTGGCGATAGAAAGCGTCAGAAATTCCAAAGCGTAAATCCTCATGCCGATTACCAATTACGAGAAACGTCGATATATCATCAGCCTTATCGCTACCGCTATTGTGCTGATATACATCATCAGACTGCTTTCTCTGCAAGTATTCAGCGATGATTACAAAAAATACGCCGACTCTAATGCATTTCAGAAAAAAATACAATATCCTGCACGCGGTTTGATTACCGACCGCAAGGGCAAGTTACTTGTCTACAATGAGCCCGTCTACAACATCATGGTTGTTATGAACGAGCAAATCGGTGTCGATACCATGGGATTGTGCCAGACTATCGGTATCACCAAGCAGCAATATATCGACCGTATGGCCGAAATCAAAAACACAAAACTCAACTACGGTTACTCGAAATACACGCCACAACTTTTTATCGGACAGATACCAGCCAAAGAATTTTCTATCTTACAGGAAAAGTTGTTCAGATTCAAAGGCTTCTCTATTGAGAAACGCGCCATACGTCACTATGCCACCTCTTATGCCGCACACGTACTTGGTGATGTCGGTGAAGTCAGTCCAGCAGAAATAGACTCCGACAACTATTATCGCCGTGGAGACTACATCGGCAAGTTGGGTGTCGAAAAATCATATGAGAAGGAATTGCGTGGTATAAAGGGAGTCAAAGTTATGGTTCGCGATGCGCACGGACGCATCAAAGGCCATTATCAGGACGGAAAGTTCGACCGTGTACCTGAACCTGGACGGAATCTCACGCTTGGCATTGACCGTGAGCTCCAGGCATTAGGAGAACGACTGATGCAGGGGAAAATAGGCAGCATCGTCGCAATAGAACCCTCCACAGGTGAAATACTCTGCATGGTATCCTCGCCGACTTTTGATCCTCATCTCCTATCCGGTGCAGACAGAGGGCGCAATTACCAAAGACTATCTGCCAATCCCCACAAGCCGTTGCTCAACCGCGCCATTATGGGACAATATCCCCCTGGCTCTACTTTCAAGACTTCACAAGGACTCACGTTTTTGCAAGAGGGCATCATCGGTCCCGGCACATATTACCCTTGCTTTCACGGTTTCTGGCACGGACGAACCCACGTGGGCTGCCATGGACATCACTCACCCGTTGAACTCAACTTTGCCATACAGACCTCATGCAACAGCTATTTCTGCTGGGGTTTTTACAACATGATTATGTCTAAAAAGAAATATGGTTCTTATGGCAACGCACTGACGCGATGGAAGGACTATATGGTCTCCATGGGCTTTGGATACCGACTGGGAGTAGACCTGCCCGGAGAAAAACGCGGACTTATTCCTAATGCGCAATACTACGACAAATGGTACAATAAGCGTTGGAACGCCCTGACTATAATCAGCGACGCCATCGGACAGGGTGAAGTCATGCTCACTCCTTTGCAAGTCGCCAACCTCGGTGCTACCATCGCCAACCGCGGATACTATTACACTCCGCACATCGTCAAGAAAATCCAAGGACGCGAATTGGATACGCTCTACACACATCGGAGATACACCATGGTAGACGGCAAGAACTACAACTACATCGTACGGGGTATGCGCAGTGCCGTGTTGGGCGGTACATGCAAAAGCGCCAATCTGCCCGGCATTGAGGTATGCGGCAAGACCGGCACCGCACAAAACCGAGGACAGGACCATTCTGTCTTTATGGGTTTCGCACCAATGAACAACCCCAAGATAGCTCTTTCTGTATATGTGGAGAACGGCGGCTTCGGAGCGAAATTCGCCGTACCTATCGGCGGACTGATGATTGAGCAATATATCAACGGCAAACTCTCGGAAAGTTCCCAAGCTACCGCCGAAGCCTTCGCACACAAAATCATAAGTTATGGCACAAGACAACGTTAGCGCACGCGGTATATTCAGGTCGATGGATTGGCTCACTATCCTGCTCTACCTCATCATCGTCGCACTGGGCTGGCTCTCCGTAATGGGTGCAACCTACAATTTCGGTGACGCTATCACCATTGACTTCGCCACCCGGGCCGGCAAACAGCTATTATGGATAGGCCTGGCTTTAATATGGGGATTTACGCTGCTGCTCATCGATGACAAGATCTATGACACTTTCTCCAACATCCTTTACATCTTCATGATGGCGGTTTTGCTTGTCACACCTTTTATTGCAACTGACCACAAAGGCTCTTATTCATGGATAGACATCGGATCGGTGAGTCTACAACCTGCTGAATTTGCCAAAACAGCCACAGCGCTGGCACTCGCCAAACTAATGGGGACATACGGCTTCTCACTGGCACGGACCAGAAACTTCGTAATGGCATGTGCTATCATAATCATTCCTGCCATCCTCATCATCCTACAAAAAGAAACCGGTTCCGCTCTCGTCTATCTGGCATTTTTTCTGGTCCTGTACCGTGAAGGCATGAGCGGAAGCGTTCTCTTTGTCGGAATCGCCGCCGCAGTATATTTTATTGTCGGTTTACGCTACAACATCTTTGAACTCGCATACACCCAGACCTCACTTGGCACTTTCATAGTTTTGTCATTAATATGGATATTTACCATCAGCCTTGATCTTGTATACGACAATGACAAGACACACGCAAAAAAAATGTTCCTTTACGGACTTGGGGCATTGTTTCTCGCCTTCATCGCATCACGTTTCTTTTATGTCTTTGATATTTCCTGGGTACAACTGGCGGTATGTATAGGATGCATCGCCTATCTTTGTACGCTTGCCTTCAGAATGCGAAATACCAGATTGTTGCTTATCGCAGCCTTTACCGCAGGGTCTCTGACCATGCACTATTCTACAGATTACGTTCTCAACGACATTCTCAAACCACATCAGCAAACCCGCATACGCGTAGCATTAGGATTGGAAGACGACATCAACGGAGCCGGCTATAACGTACGGCAAAGCGAAATAGCCATCGGATCAGGCGGACTGACAGGCAAAGGATTTCTCAACGGCACCCAGACAAAATTAAAGTATGTACCCGAACAAGAGACAGATTTCATTTTCTGCACAGTAGGAGAAGAAAGCGGTTTTGTCGGTTCGTCCATCGTACTGATTTTATTTTTGTTCTTGATACTGAGGCTTATCCATGTCGCAGAGCGACAACGGTTCGCCATGGGACGTATCTATGGCTACTGCGTCGTAAGCATCCTACTTTTCCACCTCACAATCAACATAGGCATGGTCATGGGACTGGTACCCGTCATCGGCATACCCCTGCCCTTTTTCAGCTATGGTGGCTCAAACCTGTGGGGATTTACCATACTCCTCTTCATCTTCCTGCGAATAGATGCCGGCCGTAACCGTTACAATTGACATCCAACAACAGTAAAAATCCGGGTGTTCAGACAGGAAGACATCCCGCATGTTTTCTTGCAGTTGTAAGCAATATATCATCTACGGATTAACGACCTGATGGTCTGTATTTTTCACACATATGGACAAACCATATGCGGTCATCTCGTTTCATATTATTACGCGGAATAGTATAACACTGTATCACCGATAAGTTTTCGGTTCCATCCTATGGAACATATGTTTCAGAGCATGGAATTTATATTCCGGCATATGGAACTGAAAACTTATCGGCGGTGAAAAAGATTTACATCCACGAGAACAAGAAACATTGTTCCAATTACCTCCAATAAAATTTCATCATAACTTCCACCTAAACCGACAAACATATGCCACACCACACATTAATTTTTCTGCAAATTTCTATTGCTTATATTAAAATAAGTTGCTAATTTTGCATAAAGTATGTCTATCGGTATAGCCTACCAAGGCAATTTATTGCGAAATGACATCTACCTTATCACCAAAAATAATAAAACCAAATATGAAATTAATCACAAAATTATCCCGTCTTACGGCAGTAACGCTAATACTGTTAGCCGTTGTGTCATGTACAAGCTATAAAGAAGTACCTTATTTTCAAAACATTGACCAAACCACACTGAGCGCCACACAAGCGCTTTATGATGCCAAAATAATGCCAAAGGATATTTTGACCATAACAGTCAACACGACCGACCCGCAAGTGTCCTCACCCTTCAATCTGGTAGCCCAGACGCCAAATGCCGCAAACTTGACAAGTTCAACAACACAGGCAACCTTGCAACAATATCTGGTAAACAACAACGGAGAGATAGACTTCCCCGTACTGGGCGTGCTGAAGGTGGGAGGCTTGACAAAAAACCAGGCTGAAGCAATGATACGCGAGAAACTGAAACCCTATATAAAGGAGGTTCCCGTAGTCACCGTACGCATGATTGATTTCAAAATTTCTGTCATCGGCGAGGTGAACCGTCCGGGCCAGTTTACTATCAGCAAAGAGAAGGTAAACATCCTTGAAGCATTGGCTTTGGCAGGCGACATGACAGTATACGGCATCCGCAATGACGTGATACTCATTCGCGAAAATGCTCAGGGAGAAAAGCAGTATCATCACCTCAATCTCTTGGATGCCAGCGTTATTGAATCACCTTATTACCAGATGCAGCAAAACGACATCTTGTATGTGAAACCCAACAAGACAAAAGCAAAGAACAGCGACATAGGCAGCAGCACGACACTATGGTTCAGTGCGACATCTATCATGGTCTCATTGGCTTCGTTGTTGTACAACATTCTCAAGTAAATTGTTAAAAACTCCGTTACAAGAAGAAAATTACGATTTCACTAAATTCTACTAAAAACATGCCAGAACAAAACGTAAACCCTGAACGATATCCGCAATATCAAGAAGAAGAATTGTCATCCTTCTTTGATTTGAAAAACTTGACGCTTAAACTTGTGCTTTACTGGCCTTGGTTTGTTGTAAGCATCATTGCTTGTATTATATTAGCGCTGGTCTATCTGCGTTTCCAAGTACCAGTGTATAGCATCAACGGCTCAGTCATCATCAAAGAAGACAAGACCAAAGGCAGGTCTGCTTCTATTCAGAACGCGAGTCCAATGGCCTTGATGGACCTCGGCAGTTTCTCCATGACAAACAACTTCAACAATGAAGTGGAAATACTGCAGAGCAGGACACTCATCAAGAAAGTTGTCTCCAACCTCGGTCTGTATATCAACACCATGCAGAAGTTCCATCTGCGGGCTCCACGGGTATTGTACAACAATTCCCCGGTTTCAGTATGGATGACACCTGATGCAGCAGACGCTATGCGCACGAGTGTGCTCTTGGAAATGACATATCATAAAGGCGGCGCTGTTGACGTAGAAGCCAACTATACCTATCAGGGAGAAAAAATTAAGGAGAAAAAACATATAAAGAAACTTCCCGCCCTGTTGACGACAAAAGTCGGCGTAATCAGTCTGGCACCGAACACGGAAAGCATTACTGTAGAGGACCAGATAGACTTGCTGGCAACAATCAGTTCCCCGACCAACGTGGCAGGCAGTTACAAAGCCAGACTGTCCGTACAACCGGCGAGCAAGACTACAACAATCGCCAACTTAGTATTGAAGGACGCTGACAAAACACGCGCCATTGACTTCTTGAACAAATTGATTGAAATGTACAATCAAGATGCTAATGACGAGAAAAACGAGGTGGCTGAAAAAACGGCAGATTTCATTGCAGAGCGTATCAATATTATCAATAACGAGCTAAGTCACGAAGAAAACCGTCTGGCAAGTTTCAAACAAACGGCAGGATTGACAAACCTGACCAACGATGCCCAATTGGCATTGACTGAAAACAGCAGATACGAACAGGAACGCATCCAGAACTCTACCCAAATCAGTCTGGTGGAATATCTTCAGAATTATGTGAATGACCCTGCCAATGACAATGAGGTTATCCCGGCGAATATCGGCCTGCAAGATGCAAATCTGTCAAACGTCATCACGCAATATAACACACAGTTGTTAGAGAAAAAACGATTGATGCGTACCTCTAACGAAGCCAATCCTAACTTACAGTTGGCCACACAACAGGTTGAACTGCTCCGCAATGGTGTCAAGACAACCATCGAGAGCGTGCTGAAAGGTTTGCGGATTACCCAGAAAGGCATTTCCGGCCAAACCAGCAAATTCCAAAACCGCATCAGCAAGGCGCCTACCCATGAGAAAGAATTTGTGAGCATTTCACGTCAACAAGAAATAAAGGCACAACTCTACATCATGCTCCTGCAAAAGCGTGAAGAGAACGCCATTACGCTGGCTGCTACGGCCAACAACGGTCGTTTCGTAGAGACACCTCAAGCCTCTGTCGCCCCAGTATCACCAAGAAAGGCTATTATCTTATTGATAGCAATGATGCTTGGTTTCATCATTCCGTTTATTATCATGTTCCTCAGAGATTTTCTGAACTACAAGATAGAGAACCGTAGTGACATTGAACGGTTGACCACAGTGCCCGTTGTGGGCGAACTACCCATTGCCGATGTCAAAGCCGGCGGAATTGTCGTACATGAGAACAAGAACAACCTGATGGAAGAAACCTTCCGTAAATTGCGTACCAACATTCTGTTTATGTTGGGCGAGACAGATAAGGTCGTCATGTTTACGTCTACTCAGCCTGGCGAGGGAAAGAGTTTCATTGCCGGCAATCTCGCTATCAGTATGGCTTTACTCGGCAAAAAGACCATCATCGTAGGTATGGACATCCGCAAGCCGGGCCTGAATAAACTATTCAAAATCAGCAAACGCGAGACAGGTGTGACAAACTATCTGAATGACCCGACAATAGCCCTGGAAGACATTATACAGCAAAGTGACATACACGCTAATCTGGACATCCTTCCAGGCGGTATAGTTCCTCCCAACCCGACAGAACTTGTTGCCCGTCCCGTATTGGAACAACTCATTGACACACTTAAAGAAAAATACGACTATGTTATTCTTGATACAGCGCCTATGGCTATGGTGACAGATACAGCTATTATCGGACGTGTTGCTGATATGTGTATCTACGTATGCCGTTCTGAAACGACGCCAAAGAGCGGATTCCAATACGTGAACCTCATCCAGAAAGAAAAGCACTTCAAGCACCTCGGTATTGTTATCAATGCCGTAGACATGTCTAAGCGTAAGAACAGCCACGGCTATGGTTACGGCTACGGATATGGATACGGTTATGGATATGGATACGGATACGGTTATGGATACGGATACGGTTATGGATACGATTCCCAAAAGGAAGAAAAGACATGGTGGAAACGCGTAACCGAACGTATAATGAACATATTAGGAATATTTAAACGATAAATATAACAATTAAGCCTCCTAGAAAGGGAGGCTTAATTGTTATATATTCCAAGCAAGTGCTACTTGCTTATCCCATAAGAATCTCTACCGGTCCTTGATAGATTTATAGGCTTTTGAGTCCTGAGTATTTTTGTACGCCGGACGAATGATACGACGGTCATCGAAGTTGAGTTCTTCAATACGGTGCGCCATCCATCCCACAATACGCGCCATAGCAAAGATAGGAGTGTAAATCTCTGCCGGAAGACCAATCATGTCATAAATGAAACCACTGTAAAAATCAAGATTAGCACATATAGGCTTCTGCGTCTTACGAAAATTTGAGATACATTTTATACTTTCCTGTTCAATAAGTTTAAGAAACTCGTACTCTTTCTCCCGTTCTTTCTCCTTTGCCAGTTCTCCGGCAAGACGCTTGAGCTCAACCGCACGAGGATCGCTCATAGTGTACACAGCATGTCCTATGCCATAAATAAGTCCGCTCTTGTCATACACCTTTTTGTTAAGTATCTTATATAGATAGCTATCCAGTTCATCTGTATCTGTCCAGTCCGAGATATTGTTTTTCAAATGAGAGAACATATCCATCACCTTGATGTTAGCACCTCCGTGCAAAGGTCCCTTTAAAGAACCTATACCCGCGGCTATACTGGAATACGTGTCCGTACGAGTTGAGGAAGTAACCCGGACTGTAAAGGTAGAGTTATTTCCACCACCGTGTTCAGCCTGGATAATAAGAAGTAAATCCAACATGCGCGCATCAAGCTCCGTGTAATTCTCGTGTTTCAACATGAATAAGAAGTTCTCTGCGATTGTCTTCTTCTCGCGAGGATGACGTATATGAAGGCTCCGCCCTTGAACAGAGTGGCGATAAATATTGTAAGCATACGCCACAATAGTTGGAAATTTCGCAATAAGTTCTATTGCCTGTCTGATAAGATTATCTCTGGATATATCTTCAGGTGAAGGATCAAAGGTATACATTTCCATGACACATCGCGCCAGGATATTCATTATATTTGAACCCTCCAGGTCAACAAGATGCACTATGGTGCGGTGATCTAAAGGCATATTCTCATTGATAAGGTCTTGAAACATCTGCAGATTCTCACTATCAGGCAAATTACCCGAGAGAAGCAGGTAAGCAATCTCCTCAAAGCCGAAACGTTTTTCCTTCAGCAATGGGGTGACTAGATCATCCAACTCATAGCCGCGGTAGTACAACCGTCCAGGACATGGCTGCAGACTGCCGTCGTTATCCCGCTCGTAACCCACAACATTACCGATATTGGTCAGTCCCACAAGCACGCCAGAACCATCTTCGTTACGCAGACCACGCTTAACGCCATATTTCTGAAAGGCATCGTGAGGAATATGGCACGATTTCTTTATCTCTTCACTCAATTTATATATTAAATACTCTTTTTTCATGTCTATCTTTTATACAAAGGGTCGATTAAAATTTAAAGTGTCTTAATAAGAACTTCACCAAACTGTTCAGTTCCTAAAGTCTGTCCTTTATCCATAAATCTTGTCAAATCACTAGTGGCTATACCCTGGCTGAACAGTTTCTCTATGGCAGAAGTCACTAACAACCCGGCTTCACTCCAACCGATGTAATCCAACATCATCACAGCTGAAAGAATAATACTTGAAGGATTAACTATATTTTGACCTGCAATATCAGGTGCAATGCCATGCGTAGCCTCAAAAATAGCGTGACCTGTATTATAATTGATATTTGCTCCTGGCGCAATACCGATACCGCCAACCTGTGCCGCCAACATGTCGGATATATAATCGCCATTCAGATTCAATGTGGCAATAACACTATAATCCTGGGGCTTCAATAAGGCATTCTGCAAAAAGGCATCGCATATACAGTCTTTGACCACAAGTTTTCCGCTCCTTAAGGCCTCTCCATATTCACGCTCAGCCAAGGCATAACCCCATTTCTTGAATCCACCTTCTGTGTATTTCATAATATTCCCTTTATGCACCAAGGTAACTGATGGCAAATCATGGGATAGCGCATACTCTATAGCTGACCGGATGAGCCGTTCGGAGCCCTCCACGCTTACAGGCTTGACGCCAAATGCCGACGTCTCAGGAAAACGTACTTTAGTTACCCCCATATCATCATGTAAGAACCGGCAGAACTTGCGCGCCTCATCCGAACCTGATTCCCATTCTATGCCGGCGTAGATATCCTCCGTATTCTCACGAAAAATACACATATCTACCCGCTCCGGATGCCTGACAGGGCTGGCGATGCCTTGAAAATAGCGCACAGGACGCAAGCACACATATAAATCCAATGACTGACGCAATGCCACATTCAGACTCCTTATACCACCGCCAATGGGTGTCATCAAGGGACCTTTGATTCCCACAAGGTACTCACGGAAAGCATCAAGCGTCGTCTGGGGCAGCCATTCACCCGTTTGCGCATGAGCCTTTCCGCCTGCAAGAACCTCAAGCCATTCAATTTTACGCTTGCCACCGTATGCTTTCATAATAGCGGCATCAACCACAGCCTGCATCACTGGAATCACCTCTGCACCGACTCCGTCTCCCTCAATAAATGGTATCGTGGGGTGGCTGGGAACATTAAGTTTTCTGTTTACCGATGTTATTTTCATATGCTCAAATAGTTAATTTCCTCAATATCTCAGCGCAAATCAAATACACTTCTGCAAGTAATTAAGCGCAGAACCGGACTTGAACCACTCTATCTGTGTCTCACTATATGTGTGCTGCACTTCAAAACTTTCAGTCGAACCGTCTGTATGCCACAGTGTAAGCGTCAGGTGTTTTCCTGGAAGGAAACCGTCGAGTCCGCCCAGCGTCAGCCTGTCATTCTCCTGTACTCTATCGTAATCGTCTTTATTGACAAAAGTCAGTGCCAACATTCCTTGCTTCTTGAGATTCGTCTCATGAATACGGGCAAAACTCTTCGCCAAGATAACCTTTACGTTAAGAAAACGAGGTTCCATCGCCGCGTGCTCACGCGAAGAACCTTCGCCGTAATTATCTTCTGCAACGACGATAGAACTTATACCCTGACTTTTATAGTTCTTTGCAGCTGCCGATACTTCTTTATACACTCCGTCCAACTGGTCTTTTACATAATTGGATTTCCCGTTGAAGACATTGACCGCACCCATCAGTAAGTTATTGGAGATATTCTCAAGGTGACCACGGTATTTCAGCCACGCACCAGCCATAGAGATATGATCTGTTGTGCATTTGCCTTGCGTTTTTATCAACAAAGGCATATCAGTCAAGTCCTTGCCATCCCAAGCCTTGAAGGGCTCCAGTCTCTGCAGACGGTCAGACATAGGGTCAATAAATATCTCCACAGCCTCGTGTTTATCGTCAGGAGGAACGAACAACCCCTTTTCTACCAGTGCCTCAACACCTGCTGCTCCCTCGGCAGTCTCGAAACCTTTTGGTGGGAAATCAAAACCATCAGGAGCATCCAGCATCACGGGCTCTCCTTCTATATTAAGCAGACTGTCAGTGACAGGATTGAAGTCCAACCTACCCGCTATGGCTAAAGCAGTAGCCATTTCCGGAGACCCTATGAATGCATATGTATTAGGATTGCCGTCAGCACGGCGTCGGAAGTTACGATTGAAAGAGGTGACAATGGCGTTTTTGCGCTCAGTGCTATCTGTATGACGGTTCCACTGACCGATACACGGTCCGCAGGCATTAGCCATTATCGTCGCGCCCATACGCTTGAAATCATCCAATATGCCATCACGCTCCGCTGTGTAGCGTATCTGTTCGGAGCCCGGATTGATGATGAGCTGCGCTTTTACATTGATATGCTTTTCGTAGGCCTGCCGGGCAACAGACGCCGCCCTGCACAAGTCTGAATAACTGGAATTAGTGCATGAACCGACAAG
>AUXO013864769.1_pt1 | contig 17151 bp, 6 predicted proteins | sample 768731 | NCBI WGS metagenome assembly AUXO01 (sample SAMN02715735, study PRJNA202380) | gut metagenome | biome: sheep rumen | host: Ovis aries | place: New Zealand: Palmerston North
TTGTTTAATAAACTTAAAAACATAATACTCACTCCTTTGTAAAATTATATATTTTTAGAACCTCATCGGTCCAAGTATTATCATCCTTATAAACGTATAATGGGGGTAATATTCTAAGCCCATCACTACTACCATCCTTGATTCCTTCAATTAGGATATGATTACATTCACTACCCATCTTAGGATATACAAGCAACAGCCTTTTAGGCTCTATATGGTATTTTTTAAATAATTCTAGTATTTCTGGAATTCTTTCTGGTCTATGAACCATCGCGAAGCGACCACGAGTATTTAATAATCTAGAGGCTTCCTTAATAATATCCTCTAATGTAGCTAGAATTTCATGTCTCGCAATAGCCTTTTTATCATTTGGATTAATCTGATGATTTCCAACCTTAAAGAAGGGTGGATTACAGGTTACACAGTCAAATTTTTGTTTACCAATCTTATTTGAAATATCAATTAAATTATCATGGATAATTGTAATTTGATCTTCAAAATGATTGATTTTAACTGATTCCACTGCAAGCTTATAGGAATCCTCCTGTACCTCTACACCAACAATATTCGCCTTAGTTCTTAGGGTTAAATACAAGGGTATAGGTGCATTACCTGTACATAAATCACAGATATTTTTACATCTAGCAGTTATAGTAACAAAATCAGCTAATAGCATAGAATCAATAGAGAAATTAAAGGCATCCGTATCCTGAATGATTTTAATCAATTCTCTACCTAATAGCTCATTACAAACTAAGGGCATCCAAATCGTCCTCTATTTCTTTCTTTTTCTTCTTTTCCATAGATGGAGTAAACTTTACCTCATCAAGCTTAAAATAGCCAAATTTGTTATCTTCTCCAATGTATTTTACCTTTAGGTTTTTATTTAAAACATCACAGGTTAATACCTTTGCAGGTCCATCTGGAGTCTCAACGATATCTCCAGTGTCTGGTGCAAATTTTCTTAATTCTGTATAAAGCTCATTTTCATAATTAATACAGCATAATAGCTTTCCACAATTACCACTAATCTTAACAGGGTTTAGGGATAGATTTTGATTCTTTGCCATCTTAACAGATACATTATCAAACTGCGTAATAAATGTTTGGCAGCAAACAATTAATCCACAAGGACCAATTCCACCAAATACCTTAGCGCCATCTCTAGATCCTACCTGTCTTAATTCAATTCTTGTATGGTATATTTCAGCTAAATCCTTAACAAGCTCACGGAAGTCAACTCTTCCTTCGGATTCAAAATATATGATAAGCTTTGCTTGATCTAGAGTATATTCTGCTTCTAAAACCTTCATTTCTAGGTTTTCCTTTTTTGCAAAATATTTTGTCTTTAAAACAATCTCTGGCTCAAGCTCCTTATTTTTTTCGAAATTCTTCAAATCCTCTTCGGTTGCAATTCTTACGATGTCCTTAAGCTCTGGGATGGATTCATCCTCTTTTAAATCAAAGGGCTCTCCAACACAGTAGCCCATTTCAATACCACGAATGGTATTAACTACTACTGGTGTTTTATCCTTAACATCTAAATTCGCAATTCCAAAGAAATATCTTTTACCAAGAGGCTTGAATTGTACCTTGGTTACTTTCATGATATCACCTTAAAAACCTTATAGTATAATTATATCTTATTTTTTATAAATATTGCAATTAAATGAATTTTAGCAATAAAGAATGGAATATATTCTTTGGTAATACATTATAGCTTAATTCCTTAGAAAGCAATAATAAATCATCAAGCTTATCCTTAAGCTTTAATTCATTCTTCTTAATATATTCACCAATCTCCTTAGATAGTGGAGATAAATGTGGATTATCTTTATAGAATAAGCAATCCTCTAAAAAGCATATGGTAAAGCTTAATAATACACCCATACGATAGGATTCTTGGAAAATGTTCACATATTTCACATAAAACATTACAGCCATCTTTTCATTCTTAAGCTTAATCATTTCTAAGAAGATTTCTTTTACTGCATGATAATCCTTACTTTTCTTTAATAGCTTTTCACAAGCCTGCTTAATCAAGGAATCTGCCTTATCAGGGCTTGATTCTAGCAAGGCTATAAATCTTTGGTCTTGCCTTAATTCTATTTCTAAATCCTTATCAATAGATAAAACCATGTCTAAAGCTTCATCAACATCATTCGTAAGTATTGAAGTAAGTCTTGAATCTAAATCAGAAATACCCTCTGATTTAAGTATTTCAATTTCCTTATCCTTAGAAATGGATGGGAAATGCTCTAAGATACAACGTGATTGAATTGTATTTACTACATTAGATAATTCATTCGCAAGGAAAATACCTACCGTTGGTGTTTGATTGATTGGCTCTTCAATAAACTTTAGTAAGCTATTTTGTGCAGCCTGAGTTGCCGTATCAATACCATCAATAATATATATTCTTGTACCTTCAACTAAAGAGGTTTTAGAGAATTCATCCTGTAGATTAGTGATTTGCTCTTTGGATATTCTAGTTTTATCCTGGCTAATTCCAATATAATCCACATTCATGTGGTTTCCTTCTAGAATTGTCTTACAAACATCACAGGATAGACAACCTCCACTTGGGCAATATAAAAGACAGGCTAAGGCATATGCCATTTCCTTCTTTCCAGTGCCCTCCTCCCCATAGAATAAATAAGCATGGGACATACGGCCTTGGTCCTTTGCAGTTTTCAACATGTTAAAGATACCAATTTGGTTATCTACCGCTCTTTTTACGTTCATACTTCACCTTATGATAATTTTAGATAATCTAAAACAACCTTAATACAATCTCTTGTAACATCCTCTAAGGATTGATTTCCATCAATTCTTACAATACGATTTGGATACATTTCTAATACCTTATGGTATCCATCATATACCTTTTGATGAAAATCCATCGCTTCTAAATCTAATCTATCTGCCTTATCTCTTCCGGATAATCTTTTAAGTGCAACATCTGGAGTTACATCAATAAATATTGTTAAATCAGGTAGCATATCTAAAGCAAAGCTATTTGCTTTTAATACGTTATCCATTCCAATACCCCTAGCATAGCCTTGATATGCTAGGCTTGAATCTAAGAAACGATCACATAATACAACCTTACCCATCTTTAGTGCAGGAATAACTCTTTCAGATAAATGCTGCATACGTGCTGCAGCATATAATAATGTCTCAGTTTCGCTAGTCATTTCTTTATTATTAATATCTAAAATAATGCTTCTGATTTGCTCTGCAATTTTAATTCCGCCGGGTTCTCTTGTGGAAATATAATCAATTCCTTTTTCGTCAAATAAAGCCTTAATAGAATTAATTATTGAGGTTTTTCCACTGCATTCTCCACCCTCGAACGTAATAAAGTTCTTTAGATTCATAATCATCACTCCATATCAGGTTTTATTATACAATAAAATATCATAAATTTAAAGAACACCTTTATAAAGGTGTAAAAGAAAAGCTCATCCGAAGATGAGCTTATTCTCTAGCACTTGATTTTTTCTTTTTGATTACAATAAATACTACTATAGCAGCTATAGCAGCAACCACTACTACTGCACCAATAGAAATACCAACAACCGCACCAGCAGGAAGTCCTGAAGAATTAACATCTTTTCCCTTTTCTCCCTCAGGGTTTACAGGATCTGGGCTATCTGGGTCTGGATTTACTGGAGTATTTGTCTTGAAATCACAAGATTTTGAATATTTAGCCTCAAGCGGAGTATTTGTGTAATTTAATGCACCATCAATTTCAATAGTAACAAGTGAATTGAATTCTTCGTTTGGAACAAACTTAAATGTCTTTGCTAGGAATACTGTAGCATCTTCAAAGGATGCCTCAGCATCTACTGCACTAAATGTACCACTTATCTCCTTACCATTTGATGTAACCTTAACCTTAGAAGAATTAATGTCACTTACTTTCATATACTGACTAAATGTGAATGTGATTTCATTTTTCTTTAGATTGCAATCCGCTACAGTTGGAGCATATAAAGAAACTAATCCCACATTTACATCTAACTGAATAGGAGGAACTGGTAGCCATTCACTATAAGCTACAAAATAGCCTTCCTTTTCGAATTTTACTTGCCAGTAGCCTTCTGGTACATCCCAAGCATACTTGCCTTCGCTATCCGAATATAATGGGTTTATTTGTCCCCAATAATCATTACTAAATATAATGGCATTTTTACCAGTTGAAACCTCACTATAATAAAGAGTACATTTTACATCAGAAATTCGATTAGAGCTTACACCTTCACATACATATCCAGCAGGGTCTACTAGTGGAATAACCTCAAATTCATAATCAGAATCTTCATCATCCATAAAGTCCCATCCATCCTCTTCGTCTAAGGAACTCCAATCTCCTTCTTCATCCATAAAATCCCATTCATCTTTATCTACTCTAGGATTTTCCCCTGTCAAACTTCCCGTAATACGATCATAAATCATCTTAAGGCCACCAAGTTCAACATCAATTACAAGACCACCAACGGCGTCTGCATTAATTGCCTTTCCAAACATTGAGCCAAAAGCACCGGATACCATACCCGTCCTAGCGTTTGATCTTGCCTTTTCATGAAGCTTACTCCACTCAAAATCCTTAGCGCATACAGTATAATCAACGAATGCACCAACATATGTACCAAGCATAGCACCTGTCGCATTAATTGTTGCAGATGCTGCAATTCCAGCTCCACCACTTAAAGTAATAACTGCTCCAGCCGCTCCTCCAAACGCTCCTGCAAATGCTCCACCAACATAATCTCCAAAAGATGATAATTCACCTGACATTACATCTAAAGTTACCTGAGAAACAAAGGATAAGCCAGCGCCAACTCCTGCTGCTATTAATACACCAGCTACAACACCAACCTCACCATTTTCATCGATAAGATTAGTAAAATTGCCTCCTGCATATTGATATAAATTTAATCCATATTCACATGCATTCTTATCCGGAGAAGTAAAAGCTAATTCTTCTTTTAAAACATATCTAGAGCCAACCTTATATAAATTTGAACCATCATCAAAATATTGATGTTTTCCACAATATGTAAATGGATTCGAAATAGATTCTTGCTTGCTTGTAACCGTGAAATTTGCGTTATAAGAATAGCTGTTTTGAACAACGCCATTAGTATTGACAATCTCAATTACATTGCCTAATAGGTCATAATCATAATAATACATCTTACTATTTGTATAGGCACCAATTAACTCATGACCATAAATATAGCTTATGCCCTTAGTTCCCTTTTGACTTGCAACTAATTTTCCATTTTCGTTTGGAGTATAGTAATACTTTGTAATTTCTCCATTTAATGTAATAGAATCTCTATTGCCAAAGAAATCATAAGTGTAATCATAAGTATCTACGCCATCTTCAAAATGAACTAATTGGTTTTTCGCATTATAAGTATATGAATATACTTGACCACCAACAGTAATAGTTGATAAATATCCATTTTGATTATATGCTAAAGTTTTATTACCAATAGTAACATATTCATTTAAAGTATTAAATGTCGCATTAACCTTTTCACCATCGATATTTGTAACAATACGATTACCAACAGCATCATATCCATAGTGAGCATTTAAATTATTAGATAATATTGCAACAATTCTACCTAAATCATCATAATGATAATAAATTTTATCATCTAATGTTTCAACGCATTCAATCAATCCATACATATTATATCTATAAGTAAATGAAGATAGTAAATTATTACTCTTGCCATAATTCTTAATAGATTCAACATATGCACCGTTATATGTATATAAAGTATATGAACTATTCGTATTCTTTTGCTTAGTTACTCTACCAAAAGAATCATATGTATATTCTGCTATTGTGCTATTACTATTATTTAAAACCTTATAAATCTGATTATTTGAATCATATTCATAGCGAGTAACCCTTCCTAATGGGTCTGTAATTGCTACAACTCTAGACTTCTCATCATATTGATATTCTAGTGTCTTTCCGTCCTTATAAGTTGTTTTTTCTAATAATCCCTTTGCATTATAAGCAAATGACATAGAATATGTATCATCCTTTATTTTAGATACATTTTGACTTGAATCATATTCATATTCAATATAAGAGCCATCTGAATATACTTCTTTTGTTGTTCTACCCTTAATATCATAAGTGTATGTAATTTGGGTATTATCACGATTCTTCTTTGATGATATTAAACCATTTAAATAAGTAAATGACTCAGTTGTTCCATCCGGATAAACTATTTCTGTTAATGACTTATTACTATCATACCTATATCTATATATATTATTTTTAGCATCTCGAATAATAGTTTCTGTATCTGAATATTCATAACTCATATATGTTCCATCAGCAAAATAGAATACAGTTACTCTAGACTTATCATCTAGCGTAGCTCTTTGAACTAAATTGTTAATATATGTATTTACATATCCATCCTCATAAGTGACCCTTTTCATTAAACCTAAGGATGTAATTTCTTTTACAATATTTCCTGCATAATCGTAATATAAATAGTTTATTCCATTCTTAGAGGCCATTTTAACCAATAAGCCATCATAATATGTATACTCAATTACATTATTTCCTTTAGATATTCTAATAACTTTACCTAGAGAGTCATAATCAAATGATGTTTCATCATCATCTATTTCTTCTTTAGAAAGAAGACCGTATTTCGCACCTCTTTCATTTAATAAATAGCTATAATTATAATCAATATTTCCTCTTACTGCCATTAAAAAGCCACGAGCATTAATGTAAGACTCATATAATTCACCATTTAAATAGATTTTATCTACAAATTCACCACTATAAGTAAATGTAGCAACATCAAATAAACCTTCAATTTTAACTAATTTTGATGAATCATATGTTAATTTATAAATTACGATTCCCCTATTTGCAACAGAGACTAATCTACCATTTTCAAATCTATAAACTGTTCCATCATATAAAACCGTAGCATTATCTCCATCAACACTTGCTTCGTATTTGCCATCGAATGAATAATAAGAACCTAAATATTGATAGAAATAAACTCTTTCTTCAGGTAATCGTAATACATAAGTATCATTTTCTTTTTCAAATTTCATTTCAAAATTAGTAACAAATCCATAGCCAAGCATTCCCATTTCTAAGTGACGCTCAACACTAGAATTATATACTCTATAAAGTTTAAAATGGCTTCTTTCAATAATTGTTTCTGCAAATAAAGCTTCACTAAATCCGTAGCCTTTTGCTTGAGCGGCAATGATTTTTTCACAATCTTCCAAAGAAACGCTCTTATATCCAATAGTTGCTAAATAATTTGCAGCCTTAGCAATAGCCTTTTGATATGAAACAGAATCGCTTCCAAGAATTGCATATAAATTTTCGTTTACTGCAGCTTCTCCAGTTTTTGAAATATCAGGACTATTAATTAATTGAGAACCTATTCTATCAATAAACTTACAAGTAACCTGAGGTTTTGACCCTGAAATCCTATAGTTAAACTGATACACTGCCTCCTCTCTTGCAAGAAGAGTACCACATAGTCCATTACATGAAACAACATCGATTAATGTGTTTTTACCATTGCTAAATACAACATCAGTTCCCTGAAGTACTAAAACCCTTGTATAACAATCAGAATAACCATAATTTGATAACACAACAGAGCCAGACAATTCTTGATTGATTGATCCATAAGGTGAAACATTTAATTCATATCCAACATTTCCAAATAATAAATTTGAATTAATGGTTAATGGCGTATCTATAAATGTTCCTTGATTTGAAGCCCTTAAATTATAATTACCTGATTTAAGATTTGATAAATTGAAGGTTACATATGCTTCATTTGGAGAAACATATAAAACATTTGTAGAATCAACAAATGAAAGACTATTCGTTATCCTATAGCTTGTATTTGTAGATAACATTGAACCTAAAATTCTAAATGTTACTTCATCCGCAGTAGCAACTTCTGTAGGACCAATAGAATTAATAGAAAACTTATCTTGTTCAATACTATCAGCTTTACTAGTTGGTGCTTCGGTATTTAAAGTAATATTTTGATATGATACCAAATAAGTTGATTTTTGACCCGAATTTATACTCAATCCAATGTTTTTTGGCATATCATAAGTGTTTTCCGCCTTATAGATACCATCCCAAGTGTTCGTAGATTCATTATAAGTTAGCGGTATAACCTTAGTTTTTCCCTTTACTAAATACAAAATTAAATCAATACTTTGTGGCACAGTTGAAAGTTCAAGATTAAAGATAATCTTTGGATTTTTTGGACTATAAGAATATGCAACCTTATTCGATCTAACTAAGTCCACCTTATTGGCAGAGGTTAAATAGAAATGCCTAATTTCAAATTGATTAAAATTAATACTTCTTTTTTCAGATATGGCAACAACATTCTCATTTTTAAGTACTTTAAAATAAATTCTATGGTTTTGAATCTTATCATTTAATGCTTCTTTGAAAGAGAATGTTCCGTCTACTCCACTTAATGTTTTAGCAATTAATTTATCATTATCGTAAAGTTCTATTGTAGAATCAATAAGGGTTCTTCCTGTAATCATTAAGGTTCCGCTTTGATTTGCATCAACATTTATAGAATACTTAATTAAATCAATAGAATATGAAACAAATGGCACAGGATAGAATGTATCATTTGCTAAAATTCTAGCTTTGGCTTCTACATATTCACTTTCTTTATTGCAACGAAGAGTATATCGAATGGATGTATCTTTATCAGTAATATTAACATAAAGCTTATTTCCAACAATCTCAACATCTCTATCCTTACTATCTACTCTAAGGCTCATATTTTGATAAACACATTCTTGTGGGATAGTAATTTCAAGCCTTCCTGTAAAATCCTTTATCGAATTTAATACAATTCTTACAGTTTGATATTCGCCAACACTTAAGCTTGATGAACCTAATATTGTATATGAATTTTTCATATCAATAATGTTATTTGTAACAAGATTTATATTAGAATCAACACTATAATTATTAATTTGAACGATTGAACCATTTAATTCTTTTGTAAGTAAATAATAATTCTCATTTGAATTTAAAGAATATTTATTTAAATCCGTTAAAGATGAAATGTGACATCCTAATTCTTTGTCAATGATTAAAATTTTATATGTTCCATTAGATAAATGAGGGGATTTATTCATCTTACTTGCATTAAAAGATGCAACTAAATTATCATTATCATCGAAAATATGTATATAGCCGTATACATTTGCAAATTCGAAATAAGACATTTCACGAAGAATAACATTTGCAATATTATTATCTTCAATAATGATATCTACAGAATTACTGATTGTGTTTGAAATATCAGACACTGTAAATGAAATAACATCTCCTTCATCAGCTTGTGATAAAGGTAAATATATGTATTGATCTATATAGTAATAGTCTAAGATATTTTTATCTTTGGTCTTATTATAAATGCTTATGTTTTTTTGACTAATATTAGCTATTTCCTTAATTAAACCATAGTTATCTTCTAATAATATATTCATTAAAACAGGTACGCCATTTATTGAAGATAAAGAAACATTAATACTTTTTTCAGATGAATCAATAGTTCCCTCTTCAATAAAATATCCCATTTTAGAAACTCTATAATTTATAGGACAGCTATGCAAATCTAAAACCGCAGTTCCCTCATCATTTGTTTTAATAGAATAGAATCTATGAATTCTTGAAGAATATACCTCATCAACAACAATAAGAGCATCTTCTACTGGTTCTTCTTCTTCATTTTTCACAGTAAATGTTACAGTTTTAGCAGTTATTGTCTGTAAGGTTATTGTCTTAACTACGTTATTTGTACCTAATGTAAATTCAAGATCAGGAACAGCCAAATACGATTGAATAAGATCTTCTGTTAATATAATCTTAGCAATGTAATCTCCTTCAACAGTATTTTTAAATGCAACCTGATTATTGCTAGGGTATTTTGAATCAACCAAATCTTGTCCATTATATAAATCTACACGATATCCAGAAGATAATGCTTTTCCAGATTCATCTTTAACAGAAATTATAATACTTGTTTCATTAACATTTGTTAAAACATCTGTAGAATATGAATAATAAACATCCTCTGTTAATATTATAGAGCCCAAATCCTTTATTGAATTTCCTAGTGGAGATAAAATCTCTAAATAAATAAACTGATTTGTAGGACAATTAGATAAATTAAAGCTTTTTGTGTTTGTGATTGGAATCTTTTTTACGATATCACCACAAGTGTATTGTAAATATCCACCAAGATAAGGATTTTCATTATCGTTATATATAAAATTGATATTGATTTGACCTATATCTTGCGATTTGCTTCCAAATTCAAATACATATTGAATATCATCCCTTTTATATAAATCTATAGCATCATATTGTTCTTTCGTTCCTTTATAAAATACAACTTCAGGTCTCGCATAATTCCAACCTAATGATGTAATTGAAGTTGGTAATATAATTCCCTTAATACTGGAGTATGAGAAAGCATAACTATCGATTGTTGTAACAGAATCAGGAATAAGAACTATTTGAGTGCTTATTCCAGTAATTCCATATTCATTTATTTTGATTAATGTATTAGGTAATATCACTGACTTAGGAGAAATAGAATTAAATGCATGCGATGCAATTTCGGTGATACCATCAAAAAAATATGCACATTCAACAATTGTTGAAATTGAAAATGATATGCTATTTACAGAATACGATTTCCATAAATCTTTGTATGTTCCATCAAAAGGGTCAGAAAATACTCCCTCACCCAAAATATATTGTTCTAAGGTTATCGACTGTGTTGTTTTTGTTTTGTTATATTTATTGTTTATTTTACCTTCCGTATAATAAGTGATAAAAGAATCCTTTTGAAATGCATACATCAAGGACTTTGTATGAGTATAATCGAATGAAATTGTAGATGTTTCTTCTTTTATTCCAATCTTAGAATTATTTACATTGACATTGTCTACAAGTCCAACGCTCATTCCATAAACAATACCAGAGATATATGGAATAAAGTCTTTTGTTTGAGTTCTATCAATTAATATAATAGAATCTTTAATATTTAGATTTTTTACAATACCTGTTGAGCCAATAACACCAAATAGTCCATTAAATACCTCATAGTCTTCCATAAAAAGGCCAGAAATAGTATAGAAATTTCCATCAAATTTGCCTAAATAATTATCATTTGGATTACCAATTGGCTTAAATTTAACTAGCTCATTATCATCTATTGCAGTAACATTAAATCCATTTATATTTATTTTATTAAATATGTCTTCATTAATAGTAATATCGCTCATTAACTTACCATTAATTGAATTGTTTCCATGATTAACCTCATTTGCAAAATAAATTAAATTACCTGCATTTTTAATTAAATATGTACCATCTAAAGCTACTTCAGGCTTTTCACATTCCCCGCATTTACAAATACCATTTATAAAATTATGATGTTCTTCTTGATAATCGTTGCTATAAGAAGGTGTACCATTTTGACAATTTCTATAAACAAAATGTGAATCCCCACAAACAATAGGATATAAATCTACTCCAATCGTTTGCATATAATAAGGTTCTTCATTTAATAAATAACAAATTTTACCATTGGAAAAGTCACTTGTTTCAACCCTTTTAGCATCACTACCAGAACTTCTTTCAATGATACCTTTAACATTTGTGTTTGTAAAATAACAATTTAATACACGATTCCTTACCTGAGAGACTCCACAAATTGCATAGCCCTTTTGTCCCTCTAATAATTCAATTTCTCCTATATTATATGTATTTAATATTTCTTTTGCAGAATATGCAATGCCTGTAGGTATAACACTTTCTGTATTTGTTTTAACTTTACCTTGGTTTAAGCAATATTTTATTGTACTTGCTGAACCAGCAATACCTCCAATATTCTTAGTGGCATTTTGAATTTCACCATAGTTTTCGCAAGTACTAATTATACAAGCTGTTCCGCCTACAATTCCTCCAATAACCTCTCCTCCAGAAATTTTTGCATAATTTCTCGAATAGGAAATAGACATTTCCTGTCCTGAATATCCTAAAATTCCTCCTGCATAAACCTCGCCATGACATTCACCATAATTATCTGATGCATTAACTTGGACAGATTTTCCTGATGAATATCCTACAATTCCTCCTGCATATTTTGATGCAAAAATCTCTCCATGATTCTCTGAACTTGCTATACATCCACTAAGTGAATAACCGCAAATACCTCCAGCATTTGTAGATGAAAGATCTGCATAATTTATACAATTTACCAATTCTGTTTTATGACTAATTTGGCCAGCAATTCCGCCAACATTAGATAAAGATGCTGTAATACTTGAATTATTTTTACAGTTTTTAAATGATGAACCATAAGCGTATCCTACAATTCCACCCATGGTATGTTTTTTTTCATTAGAAAGAATAGTTGAATTATTTACTAAATCGTTTGCCTCAACACAATAAGCATACCCAATTGCACCACCAATATTCGATTGTTTTGTTGAAGAAACATTTAATGTAACATTAGAAGTTGAATGCGAAACTTGAGCCTTACTCTTAGTTACACCAGATCCATATCCTACAATTCCACCCATTTGAACCACATAACTTGAATCACAAGATAAAATACCAGAAACATTACAATTGGAAATACTACTATTTAAGTAGCAATAACCTACAAGGCCTCCAAAATATGATGTATTAGTTGGAGTAGATTCATAATAAAAGTTTTCTATGGTTAGGTTATAAATAGTTGCTTTTTTTATCTCACCAAAAAATCCAATATATCTTTGTGTTAATCCATTGATATATACGCCACTAACTTTATGATTGTTTCCATCAAATATTCCTTGAAAAGATGCACTATCTTTTACATGATCCCCTATTGGATTAAATGCATTTAGTGTGCTTTTATCTTCTACAGTAGATATATCTACATCATTCATAACAATATCATTTTTTAAAATGGCATTGTATTTATAATGCTTATTAGTATTAACTTCATATGAAAACCAATTTAAGTCATTAACTGAAGACAATTCATAAAAGTTATCTTCATTTAATGTTGGAGCAGTATATGGATTTTCAGCATTAACTGAAATTCCAAATAAATACCCGAAAACCATGACAAAAATAGAAAATAAAGATAATATTATTATCTTAAAACTGTTTTTCTTCATAATATTCACCTCGTATAGCATCGTTATTTTAAGAATAAAATAAAAAACATTGTTATTCAATATGTTCGATATTTTCAAGGACAAATATTTGAAAATAAAAGAAAAAAAGCTCATCCGAAGATGAGCTTTCATATTTTATTCAACTACGCGGTAAGCAATAATTGTCTGGTAATTCTGAACTGCATAGTTTGCTGTTAATTCAGCACCAGTATTTAATGTATCTAAATATAATGTATATCCAGATAAATCAACTGTATGAGTACCACTAATACCATTGCAATGAACGATATAGTATTCATATGTAGTTGCGCCATCAGTATACTGAAGCTTATAAGAAACCATTGCATTATCAGAGCTGAAGTTTACAGCTTTGTATACTGCTTCACAGTCTGCTTCAGTTGTTAGGCCAAATAGCTTTGTATTATGCTTTAAAGCGATTAGCTTCTTATAGTTTTCGAATACGTCAGCATTCTTAACCTTTAATGAATAATCTAATTCATTAACCTCATAGCTTGAGCTATATGAGTTGCTGTCGCCACCCTTAGTTCTTAAGAATTCTTCTCCTGCAAGCATGAATGTAATACCCTGAGATGTAAATACTACGGAGTTAGCTAATACAGCCATCTTCTTAGTAACTTCAGCATTAGTAATACCTGCAGCTGCAATACGGTCAACTAGAGTATAGTTATCATGACAAGTTACATAATTTACACACTTGTATGGATCATTAGATGCTTCTCTTACATAATATGTTGCTGTTGAATCATATGTAGCAGTATCATCAAGTAAAACAAAATTATCTCCATCCTTGATATATAAGCCATCAGGAAGCTGAGTTGCAAATCTTTCTGCATCTCTAATCTTCTTAACCTTAAAGAATGGTGCAGCTAATACATAACCTGAAATACCATTAGTGATGTCTTTAACATCAGTAGATAAAACTGTAGTACCAGTAATCCAACCCTTAGTATCCTTAGAGTTTAAGCCACCCTTAATTAATGCATCTCTTAACTTATCATTGAAGCAACCATATTCAGTATACTTATCAATATTAGACTGATATGCAAGTGAAGATGTTGCATAAGCAGGTGTTCCACCAGCCCATGGCTCACCATAAACTGTAACATATTCAGATACCTTATCATGTAGGTTCTCACTTAATTCAGACATAGTGTCAAGATCATGTAATCCCATTAAGTCGAAACGGAATCCACCAAGCTTGTATTCAGATGCCCAGAATTCAGTTGAATCAACCATGAACTTACGGAACATTGGCATATTAGATGCTGTTTCATTACCACATCCAGAACCATTAGATAATACACTACCATTATATCTATAATAATAGTATGGCATTAAAACATCAAAATTAGAACCATCAGCACTCATTACATGGTTGTAAACAACGTCCATGATAATGTTGATACCAGATTCAGTATAAGCCTTAACTAAGCTCTTGAATTCACGAATTCTTTGATATCCATCATATGGATCTGTAGAATATGAACCATCAAGTGCATTGTAATTTAATGGGTTATAGCCCCAGTTGAATGTGCGGTTAACTTCATCATTATCACTATCGAAGATAGGAATAATCTGAACAGCGTTAACACCAAGCTCCTTAATATGATCGAAGCCTGTCTTAACAGTTACGCCATCCTCAGTATAAGTTGTACCAGTCTTGTAGAAGCCCTGGTAAGTCTTCTGTAACTGAGCATCCTCAGGATTTGAAGACCAAGTTGTAGATGATGTTAAATCTGCAATATGAGTCTCATAAACAGTTAAAGACTCTGGTGCATATTCATTAATATCGAAATCGTCCCAATCTAATTCTTCGTTAATTCTTGCAAAGTTAACAATCATACCTCTCTTGCCGTTTACACCGCAAGATTTTGCATATGGGTCAACAATTTCCTTGTTAGTATACTTATAGTTTGTAACAACATATGTATAATACTTTCCATCAAGGTCTCCTGGTACTTCTGCTTCCCAAGTTCCCTTTTCACCACGTGTCATAGTGTATTCATCATAATAATCATTACCTAAAGTACTATTAACAGAAGTTGGTGTACCGCTATTATATACTCTAAGCTTCATTTCAGTTGAAATTGGGCTCCATACACGGAATGTAGTCTTTGTTGCAGTATAAATAGCACCAAGCTCTCCATCATAATTATAAGCATCAGCAAATGCTTCAGTATTATAAATAGCTGCCATACCTGCGTTAGCAGATAATGTCTTGTCATCTGGGAAATTAACAGTTAATGTTAATACATCCTTTAAGTCAGGCATTTCTGTACCTAAGTTATATGAGAACTTAGTTAATACTTCACCTGGCTTAGATGTCATATTTGAATCACTTGTTACAGTATCACTTGATAAGAATGCATTTCCATTCTTAGTAATTGTCCAGTTGCTTGCTGCTGTAGACAATTCAAATGATAAAACATATTTTCCTCCTGAATAAGTAACTGAGAAGCTATTAATATCATCAGTTACCTTTAAATCTGGTGTTGAGTAAATTTTAGTGTCACCTCCGACTAAATATACATGATAATAATCATTTTCATCTTTCTCATAAGAATCTAAAACAACGAAACGGTCTGCATCTCCATCCTTTGTCCAATCGTTAGCATATTTTACAATAAATCCAACCTCTGACAAATCTGATAGATCCATATCAACTACGCAAAGCATACCATAATCATCTGCGTAATCGAAACTATATTGGGCACCATCGCCACCCTTTGGCCATACCCAAATTGCGTTAAACTTAGAATAGTCATTGTCTCTTCTCATGTAATGGAATACCACACCACCATCATTATAGACAGGGTCTGGTGTTACTGTTCTGGTTGGCTTTGGGGTGGTAGGAGCAGCGGTTGTTGTTTCAGTGCTGGTTTCAGTAGTTGTCTGTTTACCATCACCAGTACAAGAAGCTAGTGCCAAGCAAGCCAAGGCAGAAAATACAGCTGTAAATACTTTCTTTTTCATATATCCTCCTCTTTTGTATCGTCTTAAACAATTTTATGCAAACGTTTACTGCATATTTAAATTATAGCATATAATTCAAGCAATTAAAGAAAAAAAACAATATCTAAAATAAGATATCGTTTTTACGAAAATATTTAAAAATGTTCGTTTTAGAGCACTCTTGCATAAAAATATGCACTTTGTAATTCTTTGTCATTAGGTCCTTCCTTAACTACATAAGAGCCGTCCTTTGCAAATACATAATATTTATAAGGATTCTCTACATTTGGATTAACCTTTAAATCATTTATATTCTTATAATTGATATAAGCTCTATTCTCTAAAATAGAAACTAAATCTGAAACAATCGCAGTTGCAGTTGGAATAGAGCCTGCACCCTTACCATAGAACATTAAATCTCCATTCGTAGATCCTGTAAAGAATACTGCATTAAATTCATTCTTTACGGATGCGAATGGGTGATTATTTAATACCATAGTAGGCTCAACTCGAATGAATGCCTCATTCTCATCATTTTTAGAGGATGATGCAACAAACTTAAGCGCATATCCTTCCTTTTTAATTGTATTTAAAATCTCTTTATTTACATTTGTAATACCATAATGATAAATATCCTCATTCTTAATATTACCCTTGAATGCTAAGGAAGATAAAATATTAATTTTTCTTACAATATCTAATCCTTCTAAATCCGCAGTAGGATTTGCCTCTGCAAATCCATTCTTCTTTGCTAGGAATAATGCATCCTCAAAGGATAGGTTATCCTCATCCATTTTAGTTAAAATATAATTTGTAGTTCCATTTAATATAGCGAAAATATCATTAACCTCATTCACCTTTAAATTATCAATTAAAGGACGAATTACAGGAATTCCTCCACCTGCAGATGCCTCAAAACAGAAA
>AUXO011862290.1_pt1 | contig 17146 bp, 16 predicted proteins | sample 768731 | NCBI WGS metagenome assembly AUXO01 (sample SAMN02715735, study PRJNA202380) | gut metagenome | biome: sheep rumen | host: Ovis aries | place: New Zealand: Palmerston North
TGTTTGTTTCAAAAATCAATTTATTATCTTTGAAAATATATGGACGACTTACATTATCATATCTTAAAGTTATTGAATATTTACCATTAGGAGATTGTAAAATCTCATCTCTACTTGTTTCATATTTTACTTTTTCATTATTACATCTCGTTAATAAAAATAATCCTGATATTAATAATACTAATATTAATACAATATATATTATTTTTTTCATTTTACATATTCCCTTCTTTTTATATTAGAAATTACTACTTTTCTTTATTCTACTTGTACGGAATATTACTAATATTACGATTTTTCCTTATTATATAATAAAAGCCTAATAATTACAACTAATTATCAGGCTTATTTTAATTGATTTGAATTCTCGGATACTTTGATTTTGTGCAAAGTTTTATATTTCTTTTTTATACACCTCATACCTATATTTTTCTCTAAAGCTCTACCTCTCTTCTGCTTTTATTAGGTCTTAATGTGTACTTACCAAATAATTATTTTTTCATCTAATCTTATATTTATTATTTTATTTTTTATAATTATATTTTCTATATTAGATTTTCTTTTTAAACCTATTTGTAATTTTCAATTATAATTTTTATTTTACGTTTTTATATTTTTTCTTAAATTTTAAAAATTTTGAAAATTTTCATTTTTTGCAAATTTCTATAAATATCAAAAAATTAATTTTTTTACAAAAATAACAAAAAATTTGCAATTTTTAAGATTTTTAGCCCTACCTCCAAAACTGCAAATTTTATGAATTAAACTAATGGATAAATCTTTTTTTATCTATCCTCAATACTATTTTCTTTTTTTCTATCTAATTTATTGCTATCCATTTGATGAAAAAGCCACCCGAATATTCGGATGGCTTTTTGACAATTAAAGGTTAGATTCGAAGATATACATCACACGATCAATATGTTCTCCATTGCAGGCTTTATCAACAGTAAAATCTGTAATGATATGCTTGCCATTATCATCGTCGGCTTCACTATAGTAATAACCTTCTGGAAGAACTAGCGTTCTGCATGGGACCGTTCCCTTAATAAAGAGTCTGCCATCAATTTCGTTACCGTCACAGTAAGTCTCAATACCAGGGTTAAGTCTTCTTAATTCCTGTACTAAACCTATTAAACCTAATCCTTTCATAGTAACCTCCTGCCAGAACACTGGCGGTTGTGAGCTAAAGCTCAAAACAAATTGCTTATACATTTATTATACCATATTATGTCAATTTTAGCAAATTCTATTGTCTTTATATAATTTGAAAGTCTTAATAAATTGATTTTATGCAATGTTATATTGGGATTTATTAGCATATACTTTATATATGCCTTCTACTTCTAAAAGTCGATTTTGTTGATTAATATATATTATTATAATCAAAGTTTGAGTTTGCTTTTTCTTTTATACCACCAAACTTTGATTAAATAAATAGTGCACTCGCCAATAACATAAGTTCCATACAAGCCTGTAAATAATCCGGCAAGTATAATTATATGGTTGGAATTAAATGAAGACGAAGCACCATATGATCTCGCAATAAGGCAAAGAAGTGAATATAAAAGCCACGTTATAAAAGCACATACTAATATTCCGACTAATAGATTTCTTTTTATTTTTTGCTTACATTTAAGTATTTTTTCTTCCTTTTTAATAATATCATCCATATTACAAATATATCATAAATAAAGTGTTAATTTTTTATTAAGATATAACTTTTTTATTTAACTCCTTATATGATATTTTGCCTCCTTTCTCCTCATTTTCATATTTCACTTGCACAGCTATTATCACAATTCGTAAAAATTCCTATCAAACCCGTAATAGTACGATTTATTTAAATATATACTTCTAATATTTTTTTAAGGAAATTCCAAGCTCCAGTTTTATTAGTTAATCCATCATAGTTATTATTAACTCTTTTTAATATTTCATCTTTTGAAAAATATCTAATTTCTGAAACTTCCTCTTTTTGAATTGTTATATCTGAAATATCTATGTTTTTAGTAATTAGATAACATTCATTATAATGCTTATTTATAATATCTCCTTGCTCATTTATTGAAGTTGAACCGACTAAATATTTAATATCATTATCATTTATATCAATTCCTAATTCTTCCTTTGCCTCTCTTATCAAAGCTTGCCTTCCAAATTCGCCACTATCAACATGTCCTCCTACTGTAACATCCCACATATTAGGCCATAGTTTTTTATTTGCACTTCTTTTTTGTAATAAAATATTTTGTTTTTCATCTATAATAAATGCATAAACTGCTCTATGCCATAACCCTTTTTTATGGCATTCTTCTCTAGTTGCAATTTTTCCTGTAAATTCCCCTAATTCATTTAAAACATCAAATTTTTCTTCCATAATTTTTACCTACTTTAATATATTTATTAATTTATTATAATTCTCCTTTTGATAAGCTATTAATTTGTGTTCTTTTGGTAATGTCCATGGTGTAGGAATGTCACCTAAATTTTCGAAATATATAGCTAATTTTTTTGATGAAAAATGCAAAGGTAATTTTTGTAATTCAACTTTTTCAATTTCATCATTACCAAAAAATACATAATTATCTATATCTGTTTTAAAATCTTTTATCTTAGGAATTAATTGACCATTATTTTTAAGTGGTATAACACCTATACCGCTAGAAATAATATTAATTAAATATCCGCAATATGTATTTGTATTAAAAATTATTTTTTGTTTATCATTTAATTTACTATTGAATTCTGTTACTGCTTGCTGTACTGTGGAATTTATTGAACTAGCAATAGCCCCTCCTATTATTCCTCCTGCTACTCCTCCATTTTTAGTTCCTACAACAGTAGCGTTTGTAGTTAAAATATCTCCTGCACTAGAAGTAGTACCATAATCTCTATTAATTACAACTAAGATGCAATTATCATCTTCTAAACAATTTACTTTTGAAAATAGCTCTTTAACCATACTTATATTATTAATTCCTTCAATATTTACATTATCCATAGATTATTCCTCCTTTAAATCTTTTATAAAATTATATCATAATTGTTTTTAAAATTTATTATTTTCTTGTATATTCAACATCAGAACCCAAACTGTCCTTTATAATAAGTTTATTTCCTTCAATTTTATATTCATATTCACTTGCTTTAGTGTTACCATAATAAGTAATAGAAACTCTGTCTCCTTTATCTTCATAAGTAAATTCTATGTAACGTCCACCAAGCGAATAAGTTCCAGTTTTATCCTCATTAAATGTATATGTGTAGCCAGCAGTGTGTTGCCATGAACCAACTATAGTTTTGGCTTCCTCATTTTTTTCTCCACATCCAGTTAAAACCAATAAAGCTACTAAAAGTACTGCAATTATTCCAATTGATAAAATAGTTTTTCTCATAATAAATTCCTCCTATATTATAATCTTATTGATTCCTTGGGTATTAAATTATGATCATACATAACTTTTGAATGGTTATCCCAAATAAGTTTCTTTTCAAGTAATTCACCAGATTTTTTATCAAATTTATTTTGATAAATTTTAGAAACTCTATAAAAATTATCTCCTTCTTTTTGGAAATGGTGATCTTCTTCTGTTATCTTATATTCCCACGGAAAATCTCTTACGCATTTCAATTCTCCATATAAATATTTATCCTTAACCCATAGATTTAATTGAAAATCTGAATCTGTTGTGTTTTTAAATCTATAATCAATATAATTATACCCAACGCATGTACCATCTTTTAAAGGGATTCTTTCACCATAGTCAGGTGCTAGTGCATCTGAATGAGTATGAAATTCTGTTATTTCAAGAGGACTATTTAAAATTAATAAATTAATTGTATTAGCTAAATTGCAAAGTCCTCCTCCCATACCAGGTTTTACTTTATTATTTATTATTACTCTTCCCTCTTTATAGCCTTTTCGTTTATTTACTGTTCCAATTGTTTTCCAATAAGAAAATGATTCACCTGGGTGTATGATTAACCCATTTATCTTGCTAGATGCTATTTCGATATTAACTACTTTATTTTCTTGTAGTTCTGGCTCAGTTCCCTTTTTTATTAAATAAGAATTATATTCTGAAATTGTTATAGGTAATTTATCACTAGATTTTTTATGAGCAAATTTTTCCTTACTAAATAAGTCTTTTATATCTCTTTGAATAATTCCTTTTCTTACTGCTAACTTAAAAAGAAAATCACTTCTTTCACTTAATAATTTTTTATTTGACATTTTACTACCTTCTTTTATTTCTATATTTCCTATTCTATTCTTATATTTTTTACTACGATTGTAAAATTTTAATACAATTCTTTCTAAATGGCGTTTTATTCCAATCTTTTTTTCAGTATAATAACCTATGTATTTAACTAAAATACTTGCAATATTCGCATTATTAGCTCCTAATATATCTTTAAAAGTTTGATCTCCAATAAAGACAACTTCGTTTTTTTGTAATCCCATCAATTCTATTGCTCTTAAATAATTATCAGGTTTTGGCTTATTTGCATTATCAATGTAAGGACATTGTTCTATATTTTTTAGGAAGGCTTCTATTCTTTTTACACCATTATCTGATAAAATAAATGTTTTAAATCCTATTTTTTGTATTCTCTTAAACAATTCATCAACTTCAGGAGTAGATGGCTCACCATGTGGAACTAAGGTATTATCCAAATCAAATAATATTCCTCTAAATCCTTTTTCATATAATTTTTCATAATCAATTGTAAAAACACTTTCAGCATATTCATAAGGATATAACTTTTTAAACATAATATACCTCTTTTTTCAAATTTGTTACTATAATATCACAATATCAAATATTATTCAACTAAAAAAGAAAGTATTTGATTTACAATAAATACTCTCTTTTATACATTATTATTCTAACTTATTTTTAAATTGCTGTTAGACAAATCCCCCGTCCCTTTGTCGATAATATTAATTATTAAATCAACAGATTTGTCAATTCCAAAGTAATCTGAATTTATACAAATATCATAGTTTTCAAGTTTTCCCCATTCTCTACCAGTATAGTGTTTGTAATGATTTGCCCTTTGTTTATTTATTTGTTTTATATGTTTTTCTGCATTTTTTTCTTGAATATTATAATATTTAGTAGCTCTTTTCATTTTATTTTCTAAAGAATTATAAATAAATATATTTGTTACATCTTTTTTATCTTTCAATACATAATCAGCACATCTTCCAACTATAACACAATTTTCCTTTTCATAGATATCTTTAATGATATTTGATTCAATACTGAACAATTTGTCTTCGGTTGTTATAGCATTATCATTAATAAAATCAGCACCAACTCTTTTTTGCTCATTTTCTTCAATATATTCTTTTGAATATCCTGTTTCTTCTCTGACAATTTTTATTAATTCTTCATCATATAATTTTATACCTAATTTTTGGGCTAAAAGTTTTGCTATATATCTTCCACCAGAACCATATTCTCGTGATATTGTAATAACAAAATGTTTATCAATATTATAAGCATTTTTTATTTCAGCTTGTTCTTCTTCATCAGTTTCCTTATGTTCTTCATCTTTATTTGATAATTTATTTAATGACTTAATTTCTATTATTATTAAAATTGTACATATAATTGTTCCAATAGTATCTGCAACAGGGCCTGAATACAATAATCCATCTATTCCAAATGCATAACCTAAACCAATCATTGTTGGAACTAAGAATAACAATTGTCTAGATAAAGAAATAACTGCACTTTTTGTACTTTTTCCAATAGCTTGGAAAAAGATTCCTGCTGGAAACTCAATACCATAAACTAGACAAAGCATTAGATATCTTCTAAAAGCCATACATGCAAATTCTATATATAATCCATCTCCTGAACCAAATATAGAAATTAATTTATCTGGCATTGTTTGGAATAATATAAATGCTATTATACTCACTCCAGTTCCTATACCTATTACATATTTTAAGGCTTTTTTAACTCTATCAAATTTGCGAGCACCATAATTATAACCCATTATAGGTTGTGAACCTACTGCAATTCCAATAATTATACTTGTTAAAATTTGACTAATTTTCATAACGATTCCAAGTACTGTTATTGGTATATCAGGACCAAATCTAGAACTTTCGCCTGCCATTTTTAGCATGTTATTTTCTACAGCAATTACAATAACTATACTAATTTGATTTATAAAACTACTTATTCCTAAAGCGAATAGTTTTAATATAATTTTCAAGTCTGGTTTAAATAAATCTTTTGTAAATTTAACTGATTTAAATTTTTTTATATACATTACATTTAAAAATGCTGTTAAAAATTGACTTAAAATTGTAGCAATTGCTGCTCCTTTTACTCCTAATCCTAATCCAAAAATAAAAATAGGGTCTAAAATAACATTTAATATTGCACCTAATATCATTGATATCATTGCATATTTAGGACTTCCATCCGCTCTAATTAATCCATTTAATACTGTTCCTATTGTCATAAAAGGAAATCCTATTAATATGATATATCCATAATCTAAAGCATATGGTCTTATATTATCTGTGCATCCAAATAGATTTATAAGATTTGGTAAGAATATTAAGCAAATTGCTGATAATATAATTGATATTATGCTAGATATTAAAATTCCATTCGCAACACCTTTACTTGCTTCTCTTTCCTTTTTTTCTCCTAGTTTTAAACTTAAAAATGCTGATGTTCCATCCCCTACCATTAATGCTAAACTCATTGCAACTACTGTCAAAGGGAATATAATATTTGTTGCACCATTTCCCAAATATCCTACACCTTGTCCTACAAATATTTGATCAACGATATTGTATAATGAATTAACTACCATTGATATAATACAAGGTATAGAAAATTTTCTAATTAATTTTCCTATTTTTTCTGTTCCTAAAATATTTTCCTTTTTTTCCATTAGTATTACCTCTTTCTAAGATTAGTGCCATTAATGGCAACCCGAATAGTATATACTATTTTTAGACAAAAATCAAGAAAATATTTTCTAATTTTTTAATTTTTTAAACTAAATTTTTTTGAACTAAGTGTATTTTTAACTTTTTTCTTTGTAAAAATACTTAATTGTTTATTTGTTCTATATTTAATAAGTTGTTATTCTCATATGTTAGTCTTAACAAGCATGGAGAGGTGACATCTAATTCTTTATCTTTATATTCTAGTTTAACATTTTTAGTCACTTTACAATAATTTAGCAAGAAAAATTTAATAGCTCCTCCGTGACTTATTATAGCAATTCTTTTTCCTTTATATTTTTCAAGTAATTCTACAAAAAATTCATTCATTCTTTTATTTGTATCTTTTACACTTTCACCGTCTGAGGTTTTTAAATCTTGATCTAATAATTGTTCTCGAGATACATCTCTTGTTTCCTTATCTTTCATAATTTTTGCTAATTCAGTCATATTTCCAAGTTTTCTTTCATTAAGTCTTTCATCTAGATTAATTTCTAAATTATTTTGATTAGCAATATATTTAGCAGTTTGTTTTGCTCTAACATAACTACTAGACCAAATTACATCTAAATTTTGTAATTCAATATTTTTACTTAATTGTTCTGCTAATTTTTCTCCTTCAACAGACAATATTTCTTTTTCATTTATTATTTGACTTGATTCACTAGTATTTCGTAGTCCCTTTTCATATAAAGTTTTAGAATGCCTAATTAAATATATTATAGTTTCCATATAATTTAATTCTCCTTAATTATAAATATCACATAAAAGGATTTTTTTCAATATTAATTAAATATTATAAGTTAATATCTTTTATATTACTTTTTAAAATTTTATATTAATAGAAGGCTTTCTATTAATATAAGGATATAACTTTTATAAATTGATTTCAAATAATCAGGATTAATTTAATAAACATAAAAATAAGCACCGCTGGTTTGCGGTGCCTACAATTTTAATAGATGATCAATCAGCCTTTTTCAGCTGCCTTTATCATACGTTCAAGGAACTTCTTGAGATCATTACAAAATTCCTTGTTATTAAGAAGCTGTAGAAAAACTTCTTTTTCGTTATTGAGGTTACAACGCCCAATTTCATGATTGCCACCCCAATTGCAATAGCAATAGAATGTACCATCAAGCAGGCAGTGTCCCCAAGCCTCATACTCGCCGGCATTATCCATGTACCGGTAGCAACTGATCTCATCGACTCCCAGAGGGAACATGAGAACTTTCTTGCATGCTTCAAGTCCTTTTTTGACGAATTGAGCTACCTCAATGAGCTCCTTTGCTTCAGCAAGTTCCTGAATGCTGATTTCATTGTTTGCGATCATCTCTGCCAGTCTGTTGTCCTTTGTCATAATAGTAGCCTCCTTAGACCAGTTAAAATTTAAAACAATAGCCGAATTGCTATTAATAATATTATATCACATTTTATGTAAATACGCAAAAACATCTAAATAAAAAACACGAGATATCCCATGTTTTTTATTTGTTTGTATCTTGCTTTTCTGTATATATTTCTTTTTCGTTTGTATCTAATTCAAATTCATTAGAAGAAATTCTAATAAAACTTGTACCTACAGGATTGTCAATATAGTTCCAGATATCAGGATCTATTTTGTATATTTCAAAAATACTTAGTAGTGCTAGATTTTTATAATCATCTACATACTCTTGTTCTTCATTTCCAGCCATAAATACCCAACCACTATCACTTTCATTAAGAGGTTCATCTCTACGCATATATCCGACTTTCCAACCTTCTTCTATGATTTTCTTAGATACGCATGCTGATAAATTAAAATGCTTCATTCTTTTCTTTATGTCAGAAAAATTTTTTTCGCTATCAATAAATTCATTAATTTCATCTTCAGTTGGTTCAATATCACTATTTATTTTTTCTATGCTTGCATCCCATATTTTTTTATCATCAGCTTGATTTTTTAATATTACAGCTAACTTGAAGATTTCATCTTCTGAAACATCTATAGTAGTTTTTTCTTCTTTAACAAGCTTCTCTCCTTTGGCTCCATAAATATAAATTTCTAGACTAGAATCTGTATTAATTGTTAATTTTATAGCTCCTAAATTCTTTTTATCATTATAGAAAGCCATAAAACTAGAAATTTTACCATTAACATGCCAGTCAAATTCTGTTCCATTATTTCCATTCATATAATATATCATTCCATTTTCTTCTAAGTCACCCATTTTTACATCTGGTAAGTACTTACTAATATTTTCTTTTGCTATTTTTTTAATTTCAGACAATATTTTATTCATAATTTATTCCTCCAATCACAGTTAAATTATGTTTTAAAATTAATTTCTATAATTATTTATACATTATGTAAATAAACAATAATATAATATAATATAATTAAATCAAAATTAAAATTTCACACATTAATTTATTATTGAGCAGTTGCTTTTGACTTATTATATCTATCATAAATCTTACCAACTTTTTCTATACTTTCTATAAGTTCTTTATATTGAATGTCTGCAGCATAAAAATATGTCTTTTGATACACTTCCCAATGATGCTTCATATTTTCATCATCTCTAAGTAAGTTTAACGAATCTTTCCATTTATGTATTATATCTAATGACTCTCGATGTTCTGAAGTTAAGTTTATTGCTACTGTTAATAATTTTTTATTTATATTTTCTTCTTCCATCTTCATTAACATGTAAATATCGTAAAAGTCCCTTATTCTTGTTCCTGTGATCCCTCTTTTTATAACAGCTTCGAATTTTTCTGCTAATATTGTTTCCAAATTATATGACCACACTGGAATTTTTTTATCTTCCAATAACAAATCGTAATTATATTGGATTTCTTTATATGTAATTGCATCACCTGTTGTTATATCTATTTTTAAAATTACAGGCATAGAATTTTTAAATTTTGCTTCAAAAGAAGCTCTAAAGCCATTATAATCATCATCTTCTCTGATTAATTCTATCTTTCTCATAGAAAAAGTTATATCATCTTTTAAATCGATTTCACAAATTTCATTTAAAATTCTAGTAGCATTTTCTTCTGTTAGTTCAAATCCTTTAACTGTTGTGTCCATATCCATAGTAGATCTACTAGACATTCCTAAAATTGCGGATATTAGCATACCACCTTTCAAAATAAAGTTATCCTTATATTTTGAAACAGCTATTCTTTCTAATAATCTTTCAAGCATATATGTCTGAAGTACTGCTTGTGGTGCAACTTTCTTCTCTTTTGATATATTATTTATTTTTGCTTTAAAACTCATTACATTTCCTTGCATGTTTATTCCTCCGTTTTTTACATCATTAAGTTATTAGAATTATATACCAAAAGAATTTCTAATAAAAGCTTTTTTCGACAAAAAAATACAAATGTTGTAAATATTACTACATTTGTATTTTACGAAAGTATTTCTAGATGCATTTTTACAATTTTGGAAATTTTAAAAATTTTAGCATATTCATATAATAAATTAAGGTTTTTATCTTTTCTTTTCATATACTCTTTCAAAGCTGTATTAAATATTTGAGTATCAATTTTGTTCCTATCACGAATTATATCACATATGGTTCTTTCCATATTATATATTCTAATTGAAGTTCCATCTTCAAGTTCTTTTATTGTCAATCCAACTTCAAGTCTTTCTTTATTTATATAATGAGGATTTAACATATCATTTGCAGGTCGTATATTGCTAGGAAATGTCATATCTAAAACAAAAGGCGTTCTATCTGTTAAATTATAAAAATATAAAGCAGTATTATGAGAAAAAATTGCTGTTTTAAATTGTTGACCCATAATATAAAACTCATTTATATCTCTATCAGGTCTAACATATAACCCCCTTGAAACTTTAACTAAATAACCTTCATCAACTAAATTTTTCAAATATTGCCTATGAATGTTATTTTCAGTCAAATCTTTGCTAGAAAGCATACCATTATTAGCAGTTATCAATTCTTTGATTTGTTCTGTTTTCATCATAATCCCCACCTCCTTTTGACTTTTAAATACATTTGACAAGTAATATGTATTTATTTGTCAATTGACTATCTAATACATATTATACACCATATGTATATATTTGTCAAACAGTTGCTCTTTTTCCTATATTATATGTACTATTTAGTAAATATATTCTAAAAACAAAAATAAAACCTTAATTTATATTTAAGGTTTTATTTTTTATTATTTTATATCACTTCTTAATCATACTTAATTATTTTGAATATTTAACATATTCATTTTTCCAATCTGCCGTATAGTTTGGATTGTTTTCACAAAATCTATAAATCATACTTAAGCAATCAAAATCTTTATAGATTTCTTTAATCTTGCTGAATGTCACTTCTTTTTTTGAATTATTAAATAATTTTTTAATTTTTCTTGAAAATTTTGATAAATGGAAAGGATTATATGGTGCTCTTACAGCTAATAAATCGTATTTAACTTCTTTTTCTTCTCTTTCTTTTATTATTCTAGATCCAGCATAAATACTACCATCAGGAATTGATTTAGGCACTGTTGTTCCCATTCCTATTATTGCATTTTCACCTATTATTACTCCTGAATTTATGCTAACATTAATACCAATCCATACATGTTTCTTAATTATTACTTCTCTATAAACATTTGCTAATCCATATGGCATAAATAATTCTTCATTGTAATCATGATTATATGTCATTATCGTACAATTATAACTGATTATAGATCCTGTTTCTATTGTAAGCCCACCTATGCAATTACTATAAAAATTATTACCAATATAAACATTATCACCTATTTTCAATTTTTGAGGATTATCAAATGTGCAATTATCTGATATCACAACATTTCTTCCAATCGTTGCTCCTTGTCTTCTAAGTTTATTAACACGACGATTATTTTTATAGTATTTTATAGCATTTGATATAAATTTTCCCATATTATATTCCCTTTCTTTTTTCGTTTGTTTTATTACTTTTATTGAAGTAAACTTCTTTTGATTGCCAATTCATGATTTTCAGCTTCTTTTATAATTTCTTCTAATATATTATCTTCAATTTTTACAAAATCTTTTAAATCAATTTTGGTATCATTATTTACATTATCAAAATGAAGTATTGGTAAATTAAATTCTAAATCTTTAATTACATTATCAATTTTTTTACTATATGACATCACATACATTTTTTGTTTAGATGTCGAAGATAATATCATTGCATGAAATCTTGCACAAATCATGTATTCCATTTGACTATATATATCAATAAATGAATCTAAATCTCCATCATATCTAACATCTATTAGATTTTCATTTCCTGAAAATTTATCTAATAATATATCTATTGTTTTTTCATCGCCTTCATTTTTGCAGAAAGAAAATAGATATACTTTCATACCATTTTCAAGATAATTCCTAATATTATTTGTTAACATATTAATATATTCTTGACTTTTATCTTTTAAATTTTCTCTAATATCTAAATCAATTACAGAAATACCTATGCTATTTTCGATTTTATTATCAGTCTTAGTTGGATATGTGAAAATATAATCTGGAGCATATCTTACTTTAGGGCTATCTTTAAACATTTCATATGAATATTTATCTCTAAAACAAATATCATAACAATCTGCAAATGCTTTTTTAGATAGATTTAAGTATTCTTCAGTATAGTATGGCCCATAATTGCTACTTACATAGCAAAATGGTTTATTGCTTTCTTTACATCTTTTTATGAAATCATAGAATTTTGCTGAAAGATTATAAACTTTCCCACCTTCCATGAATATTGAGCCGCCAATATATATATATGCATCATATTCGTCTACATGGGTTTTATATAATTCTTCATCTGTATCATGCCCTACTAATACTGTAAGATTTTTATATTCATTTAATTTATCTAAATGGCTTGTATCATTGATTTTCATGTAAAATTCATGATTAGGATATCTTTCCAAAAGCATTTTTATAAATAAATCATCACCTAGATTTTTTCTAGCATATGCCATAAGAAATATTTTCATATTAGCCTCCATTCAAAATAAATTATTTTACAATTCCCATATTCTTTTTCAATGTTTCCCAAATTCTATTTGTTTTTAAATATTCTTCATAATGTTTTTCAACTTCTCTATCATATTTTTCTAGTTCGTGTAAAACTGCTGTAAAACAGTCATCAAAAAATACTTTGTTTAATTTTGGAACTGTATCTTCCAATTTTTCAATTGTTTCTTCAATGTTCTTTTTATATGTTTCTTTATTTTTAATATACATTAATAATGGTTTATATTTTATCCATCCCATTGTAGCTTTTAAGAATCTAGACTTAACATTTTCTTCTCTAACATTAATCTTTCTTAATTTTTTAGGAAAATTTCCTTCCATAATTTCTGTATATTTCAAAAATCCATCATGAAAGTGATATACTGGTATTCTAACTATTTTAGAATCTCCCAATAATGTTGAGAAAAATGTATCTTCACCTCTCGCCAATGGTGGATTATAAAATGCTGGTATTTTTTCTCCATTATTTGTGAATCTAAGACATAAAGTTGAACCTGCAACCCATTTGCCTACTCCATCACTTTCTATTTCATAAGCACCTTTACCATCTGCTAAATCTTTTCTAGCAAATGTAACCCCATTATTGTTATTCATTTTTTCTCTAATAGATTCCCATGAAATAATATCATTACTAACAACTTCGATAAATTCTTTCATATCTTGTTCACCAAAATCTTCTGTATAATCTATATATGGTATTGGTGAAATATATCCACAATGATATCCTATTGTAACATCAGCTTGTTCTTCATCCATAAAATTTAAATGTTTTAATATATTATCTTGTTTTTGCCAATCAATTTTACCGTTATTGTTTAGAACAGCTACTGGATATTCATCATCATCCCAAAACAAAAGATAATCCATTTTATGTTTCAAAGCATAATACATTACTGTATTTCTACCTTTAGCATGTCCATGACCTAAAAAGAAATTCATATCATTATAATTCATATTTTCCCTAGCTACTAGTTTTTTGATTTCTTCTTGTATATCTTCAGGAGTTATATAAACAATATTTATATCTTTATATACTTCTGGAATTATATGATAAAACTCTTCTCTTCTTCCACTTTGATATGATGTATCAAATAAAATAAAAATAGTTAGTTCAACATCCTTGCCATATTTCTTAATCTGATCTAACATATTTTTATAATAATTATTGATTATTCTGCATACATTAGGTCTTCCTGTAACAAAACCAATTCCAAAATTAATTTTTTCTTTCATATTACACCCCTATTTTTATTATTCAATGACATTATTCTATCATAACAAAAGATTTATGTCAATTAATTTATTGAATTGAATTGTCTATATAATATTGTATCAAACTCCAATATTATAAAGCAAAAGCCAGGATATTCCTGGCTACTTTTTATAGTTATATTTTGTTTTCAACTTATTATTCTATATCAATATTTCCCATATCACAATCGACTCTTAAAGTTACACTTGAAGATCTAACACTTTTACCTATATTACATCTTCCCAAATCAGCTTTAGCATCTACATAAACATCATTTATTCTTTTAATTCGTATATTTCCCATATCAGCTTCCACATTTGAATCAGCATTTAAATTCATTTCATCAACTTTAAGATTACCGCAATTCATTTTCATATTACATTGATTTAAAATCGTTCCAATCTCAACATTTCCAGCATCACATTTCACATTTACATTTTTAACTTTATCAATTTTAACATTCCCAGCATCACAGTCTAAATCAATATCAGTATTTTCAAAATTTTGGATTTTTGTTTCTCCAGCATCATTTTTAATTCTAATTTTTCCAACAAAACTTGATGGTGCAAATATTTTTATATCTCCTCTTACACTATTGAAATTAAAAAATCCTGAATTTGTATTTTTGTATTCAATCTTTAATTCATTATTTTCTAAAGAGATTTGTGCATCATCTTTAGTTTCACCATATACTTCTACTTTTAACACATTTTCATCAATATTTTCAAAAATAATATCGCCTGCTGTTTGTGATAAATTTATTGTATTCACATTTTTAATATTATATTGTTCATTATAAATGATATTATCACTTTTCTTTCCTGAAAAGATTTTAAATCCACCATTAAAACTAATAGTTCCATTTAAACATAAAACTAAAAATCCAATTAATAATGCAATTACTATTACTAATAATATTATTAATATTACAATTAAACCTTTACTTTTCATATTAATACCTTCACTCCTATTATTCCTATTATTTGTTTTCTATATTTTTATTATCATCTTTTAACATAAATAATAATTTTACTATTTGGCAAATCAATCCATTGATAATAAATATTACCCATGTTATATGCCATGCAAATGTAGCAAAACTTACTAAGAAATAAATAACTACACATATAGCTCCTATAATGCCATTAATTTGATTTATAATTATATCTTCCTTTTTCTCTTCTTCAGTTTTTTCAAACTTAGGAATTGACATGAAGTGTTTAATAATATTTGTTACTCCTAATCCAATTAATAATAAAAAAGTGCATCCAACTACTATTGGATCCCATTTAAATACTATTATTCCTAATGAAGCAAATACAATTGCAAAAATAAATATAAAAACAGAACCACTAATTACTTCTGCTGATTTTCTTTTAATTTGATTTCTAGTCATATTTTCATAATCATCTTCTTTACCTCTTGTAAATAAATGATCTTTTATTTTTTCTTTATTTTCTACATTACTCGAATCTCCTTGTTCAAATGTTTCACCTTTCAATAATTCATTTGGGGTTATTCCATATAAATCACATAATGGAACTATTTTATCAAAATCTGGTGTACTTTGATTAGTCTCCCATTTTGATATTGTCTGCCTTGTTACATTTAATTGTTCTGCAACATTTTCTTGTGATAAATTTTTTGCTTTTCTTAATTCGTATAATTTTTCTCCTAAATCCATTTTTAATACCTTCCTTTCTGATTCCATTATAGGATTTTTTTTAGTTGCATTCTACCAAGTTTAGTTGGAAATTTGTCAACCAAACTTAACATCTTAGTTTTTTCAATGGTTTCATATGTTTTTATAAAAGCATTTACTATAATTATTTTTATAATTTTATAATATTTTTAATTATAAATCAATAATTCAATTATCCATTTCATTTTTAAATTGTGAATAAAAATAAAAATTTGTCAATAATGTTAATATTATTTGACAAATTTTCATTATATTTTTTATATTCTTTTTACTTATTGTTTTTATTTATTTCATCAAGATTTGCTTGTCTTTTTATTTTATTAGTTGTTGTTTTGATTAAAGGTTCTTCTGTAATTATCATTCCTCTTATAGCTTTATATTTTGGCATACTTGAATTTATTTCTTTAATCCTATTAGCTAATGCTTTATAGATTTCTTCTTCAGTTTCAACTTTGTATGCCTCTTTAATTACATCTCTATCATAAACAATTTTAACATTAATTTTAACATTTTCTTTATCTTCTGATAGTGTTTTACCAAATATAAATGATTCTTTAACCCCTTCTATTTTATTTACTAAATTTTCCATTTCTTCTGGGAATATATTTTTACCATTTTTTAGTACAATTACGCTTTTCTTTCTTCCACAAATAAAGATATATCCATCTTCATCTATTTTAGCTAAATCCCCCGTCTTAAACCATCCATCTTCAAATGATTCGTTTGTAGCATCTGCATCATTATAATATCCCAATGATACATTTGGCCCTTTTACAACAAGTTCTCCTATTTTCTCACTATTTACATCAATTAATTTTACTTCATCACTTGGAACACATTTTCCAATTGAACCTGTTCTATATTCTTTATTTGTACCAATAGCAACTACTGGAGAAGTTTCTGTAAGACCATATCCTTGTACTAAATTAAATCCTAATAATCTGTATTTTTCTTCAATGGAATAATCTAATGCTGCAGCTCCTGATATAAATAATTTTATATTTCCTCCAAACATATCATGTATATCTTTAAAAGCTTCTTTTCGTTCCTCCATTGTAGCATTTCGGTATTGTTCTTCTCTTTTTAAAACTTCTTCTAGTTTTCCTTGTTTATCTAATTGTTTTCTTATCATTCCAAATATTT
>AUXO011299804.1_pt1 | contig 17143 bp, 13 predicted proteins | sample 768731 | NCBI WGS metagenome assembly AUXO01 (sample SAMN02715735, study PRJNA202380) | gut metagenome | biome: sheep rumen | host: Ovis aries | place: New Zealand: Palmerston North
CAAGTGCTATTCTTGAAATGTACCTTGGCGGTCAGGCTGTCGGCGGAGCTGCCTGCGATCTGCTTTTCGGTAAAGCAAACCCAAGCGGTAAGCTCGCCGAAACATTCCCCAAAAAGCTGTCGGATAACCCGTCGTATCTCAACTTCCCCGGCTTCAGAGATGATGTTGATTATAGGGAAGGCATATTTGTAGGATACAGATACTATGATCTCAAGGAAATGGAGCCGCTATTCCCGTTCGGACATGGTCTTTCCTACACACAGTTCGAGTATTCTGATATGAAGATCTCTCAAAGCACTATCAATGCAGACGATGAGCTTACTGTTTCGGTGAACATAACAAACACCGGAAGCGTTGAGGGAAAGGAAGTTGTTCAGCTTTATGTAAGCGATATTAAGAGCAGCGTTGTAAGACCTATAAGAGAGCTTAAAGGATTTGAAAAGGTCTCGCTTAAACCGGGTGAAACCAAGAAGGTCGTTTTCAAGCTCAACAAGCGTTCGTTTGCTTTTTACAGTGACAAGGCGCATGACTGGATAGTTGAGGAAGGTGATTTTGCTATCTCGCTCGGTTCTTCTTCAAGAGATATCCGTACTACCTGCGAAGTTTTTGTTTCTTCTGCCGATCGTATCCCTATCGTACTGACTGAAAACAGCACATTCGGAGATCTGGTATCTATCCCCGAGGGCAAGGAAAAGATACAGCCGCTGTTCAATAAGATAAGTGAATACATGAGCGGTGATCAGGAAGATGAAACTATGGGTTCGAGCACAAAACAGATGGTAGAATCAATGCTTTGGTATATGCCGCTGCGTGGAGTTCTTTCATTTGCAGATGAAAATGTAATGTCGCACGAAGAACTTGATCAACTGATCGCAGAGATCAACGAAGAGATCGGTAATAAATAACGGGAGTGATATAATGGACGTTCGTAAATCAAATGGTTCTGTCAGCAAGATAATACTTGCTTCGGTCGCTGCTTTGCTGATAATCGGTGTTACCGTTACAACTATTATGTTAAAAGCAAAAAGGCAGGATCAGCCTATAATCGAACCAGAGAAAGATAATTCGAGCACACCTGATATTTCCGCACCTGATAATAAAGAAAAAGCCACAGCCAAGGCTGCAACAGTAAAAACTGAAGCTAAAGAGAACTCATCGCAAAACAGCACTGAATTCCCGATAGATGTAAACAAGGCTACCGTTGCCCAGCTTTGCTCCATAGACGGCGTAGGCGATTATCTTGCTAAAAACATTATTGCTTACCGTGAAAAAGCAGGAGTGATCACTTCGCTTGATATGCTGATAAATGCTGACGGGATCGGCAAGAAAACGCTTGAAAAGCTAAAGCCGTATCTGTATGTAAGTGACAGTGATAAAGCAGTAAGCGCAGCTGTTTCAGTTACAACAAGCACTGCAACATCAAAAACCAAAACTGCAACCATCAAAAAGACGAGCGAAGCAGAGAAAACGCCAACGGCGGTCAACATAAACACCGCAACTGCTGAACAAATAGCGGATTCTCTGCTGCTAAGCCTTGAAGATGCTGAAAAGATAATCACTCTGCGTAATACTATAAAGAAGTTCAGCGCTAAGGAAGAGATACTATACTCGGGCGCAGTATCCGAAAACCAATTCAATCGGCTGAAAGACTATATTTTAATATAGGATAGCTTATTATATTGCAAATAATGCAATTATGTGGTATAATAATGTTTGATCTATTAAAATGAAAAGAGGATCTTTATGAAAAAGCTCGCTGTAAAGGTGAATACAAAAGCTGAAAAGACGATCATTGTAACTGCTCTTTCTGCAATACTTGCAATAATCTTCGATCAGAAAAAGAAAAAGCCCGAAAAAAGAAAGAATTTCATTGCCCGTACTAAAAAGCACATGAAGCGGATAGATAAGCTTATTTCCAATACTATCGCCAAGGACGTTGCACGCAATGAATTTCTTGCGGCTGAAAACAAAGGTATCAGATCACCCAAGCTGAGAAAGCTCACTATTGAGCCTTCGGTTCCGTTTGATCTTGAACTTGAGGAGAAAGCTGATGACTAAATATCTCACTCAGTATAAAGAATATATACTGCGTTGCCTTGAAGATCCCGACTGTGATCTGAGACAGCTTCTTGAATATCACAAGGACAAGATCGCCTTTTTCTCACACGAACGACTTGTTCACCTGCTTGTAATGATCCTTTTCGCTGTTTGCACGGTTATCACGATACTTGCAATAGTTATCTGGCAGACTCTTGCGCTGATACCGCTTGCGGTTTTGCTGCTGGTACTATTGGTTCCGTATATAAAGCACTACTATTTTCTTGAAAACTCTGTGCAGCTGCTGTATAAGTATTATGACAGAATGTATGAAAAAGTGTACGGCTTTTCACAAAAGGACGATTAAGAATGCAACTTAAAACTTACGAAAAAGAAACGTGGAAAGGCAGCGTGCTGACCTCCCCTGTTCCGCCAACGCTGGTCACTAGCCGGTACAACGGCAAAAGCAATGTATTTACTGTTGCCTGGACAGGAATAATGTGCACTCAGCCGCCTGTGACATATATAGCCGTCAGACCGGAAAGGTATTCATACGAGCTAATATCCAAAAGCGGTGAGTTCATTATCAACCTTGCCACAGAGGATATTGTAAAAGCTGTGGATCTGTGCGGTGTAAAATGTGGGCGAAATATTGATAAGTTCGCACTTTCGGGTCTGACATATACTCAGGGCAGCAAGATTGATGCTCCTGTTATCGAGCAGTCGCCGCTCAGCCTTGAATGTAAAGTGCGTGAAGAGATCAAGCTGGGAACACATAATGTTTTTATTGCTGATATAGTTGCTGTTAATGCAGCAAAGGAGCTTATCGATAAAAACGGAAGACTTGCGCTTGAAAACGCAGGATTACTGGCCTACAGCCACGGTGAATACTTCGGGCTTGGAAAAAAGCTCGGTTCTTTTGGCTATTCAGTCAGAAAGAAAAAGAAAACGATAAACAAAAGGGGTACTCGATAAATGAAAAGAATTCTCGCATATACTGCTGCTGCGGCTGTTTGCTGCAAAATGTTCAATGTAAAAGCACACGCCTGGGTAGGAGTCACTCACAGGGATATTATGAAAAAATCGTTGGAGCTGCTCAGGATCGAGAAAAAGACCAAGGAGTATAACTTTTTCACAGAGCATTACGATGAGCTTGAAAGCGGCTGTACCGCTCCCGACAGAGGAGTTGATATAGATCACGGAGCAGGTATGCATTATTATTCTTGCTGTAAACCGAGAGGCAAACAGCTTACGCAGACAAACGGTTATTATAAAGACAGGCTCAAAAGGTTTCTGCCAAGTGCAAGAACACTTATGGAACAGAACTATACCTCTGCTGTTTCGCTTTATAAAAAAGGCATGGTAAAGGAAGCTATGTACTGCTTTGCAAGAAGTGCGCATTTTGTTTCTGATATGGGCTGCACTGTACACGTTTCTAATATCAGATGCTTTGACAGACGTGGAAATATACATAATGCATTTGAGAACCACGCTAAAATAAACTGCCAGGGACACACTGCAAAGAGCTTTGACCGCAGACTCAATAAGAATTACGAAAAAGAGAACTTTCAGGATGCGCTGAATAAGCTGGTGAACTTTTCAGCAAAATATGTAAAGCAAGTCAGAACACTTGATCCGCTTGCTTTTGACGATATTGAAAGCAATACACTTATTTATACTCAGCAGAGCGTTGCGGCACTTATGCTGCGGTTTTACGATGACTGCATGAATGAGCGAAACAATTATCTTGATGAAAAAAGGAACTACCCTTTCAGAAATGCTGCAACAGGTCTTTGCCTGACAGTTACAAACAAAGGTCTTACGGTCGAGGAGAATAATACAGATCTGGATCAGAGATTAAAGGTACAATGGAACGACAAGGGATACTTTAATCTTAAAACTACCGATTCTATGCTTATTTCCAAGAATCTGAAAAGCCTAATCAAAGATGATGATACCGATAATGCTGCATTTTTCCGTGCAATTTGTATTGCCAAAAACAAGTACATCATCACGGTTGGAAGCAAGGATTTCAAAAAAGTTCTTATGTGTTCAAAGAGCGGAAAACTTACCATAGGCAAATTCGTCCCCGCATCACCGTTAATGGTCTGGAGCATTTCATAACGTAATATGATCTTAAACCAAAAAATACGCCCACACATTACTGATAAACGGTAAAGTATGGGCGCTGTTTTTTTGTGTAACTATCTTTTCTCGCAAATAAAGCGTATTGCTGTTCTTTCGTCGTCGTTTATCATTACCTGACCGAAAACAGGCATACAAACAAGATCTATCCCCTCGGATGTAAGATATCCTCTTGCAACTGCGATAGCCTTTACCGCCTGATTAGTAGCACCTGCTCCGACTGACTGGACTTCTACGCTTCCGCTTTCCCTTACAACAGCCGAGATAGCTCCTGCAACTGAGCTGGGAACGGATCTTGATGAAACTTTAAGTATCTCCATTTTAATACCTCCTGCTATCTTATGACCAAACGTTCTATTTTGTTTGCTTTTCCTGTCTTTTCATCAAAGCTGACAATAACAGCATTCATAAAGCACTTTTCCGTACTTTCGGTAAATCTGACGGGTATACGCTTTTTGAACTTTGTAATTATTACATCCTTATCAACGCCAAGAACCGAAAGCTCAGGACCTGTCATTCCTACATCGGTGATATATGCGGTATGATCTGCAAGAATGATCTCGTCAGCTGTCTGAACGTGTGTGTGTGTTCCCAATACAGCAGTGACCTTGCCCTGCAGATAGTAGCCCATAGCCTTTTTTTCACTTGTAGCCTCGGCGTGAAAATCCACAAATATATTCTTGGTATCAATGGTTTCAAGTATATCATCTATCACATTGAAAGGATTATCAAAAGAATCGATATACATAGTTCCGATAAGGTTAACAACAGCGATCTTATAAGGACAAAGATCAATTACAGTAGTTCCGTGTCCCACAACGCCCTGAGGATAATTTGCAGGTCGTAAAAGGCAATTGTTTGAATCGAACATATCCAGCGATTCTTTTCGTTTAAAGCAATGATTACCCGTTGTTATTACATCAACGCCCATAGAAAACAGCCTGTTGGCAGAAGCCGGAGTAATACCGTTGCCCTGAGCTGAATTTTCGCCGTTAACAACAGTTAAATCAATACTATGCTCCTGTTTTATCCTATACAGCTTATTTGCGAGAAAATCGCAGCCTATCTCTCCCACAACATCGCCAACGAACAATAGATTCATCTTGTTCTCCTTCTGATCTAATACAATTTAAAAAGATTATACACTATTTTCCGAACAATTGCAAGTATTTGTCTAAAAAACAAGAGGAACGATTAAGTTCCTCTTGAATAAAACGATCAATCTTCGTCGATCTCTTCCTGAGTATCTGCCTCAGCAGGCTCAACATCAACTATTTTCTCCTCAACGAGAGTTCCCTCCATGAGTTTCTTGAAGGTCTCGCCGTCGATCTTTTCATGCTCCATAAGGTATCCTGCAAGCTCATGAAGTTTATCAATGTGATCTTTAAGGATAGTTTCACACTTTTCAAATGCGTCCTCAACGACCGCACGGATCTCATGGTCGATCTCAGCAGCAACAGCATCTGAATAATCAGGAGTTGCGCTGTAATCTCTGCCAAGGAACACCTCATGATCTCCCCTGCCGTAAACGATAGGTCCGAGATTATCACTAAATCCATAACGTGTAACCATTGCTCTTGCGGTAGAAGTTGCTCTTTCAAGGTCGTTGGAAGCACCCGTTGAAATATCGTCAAGTATTAGTTTTTCAGCAACACGTCCGCCAAGGAGCACGATTATGCTTTCAGCCATCTGATTCTTGCTCACATAGCTGTCGTCCTTTTCAGGTCTTGACATTGTGAAACCGCCTGCCTGACCTCTTGGAATGATAGTAACATAATGAACATCATCCTGAGTTTTGCAGTAATAATGGCACAATGCGTGACCGCCCTCATGATAAGCGGTGAGTCTCTTTTCCTTATCGGTAACTATTCTGGACTTCTTTTCAGGTCCCATAACTACCTTAAGCGATGCTTCCTCTATATCAGCCTCGGTAATTGCTTTCCTGTTATTTCTTGCTGCAAGCAGCGAAGCCTCATTAACGAGGTTTTCAAGATCGGCACCTGTAAAGCCGACAGTTGTCTTTGCAATGACCTTAAGATCAACATCCGGTGCAAGAGGTTTTTTCCTTGTATGAACTTTAAGGATATCCTCTCTGCCCTTAACGTCAGGTCTTCCGACAACGATATGTCTGTCAAATCTGCCCGGTCTTAAAAGTGCCGGGTCAAGAATATCACGTCTGTTAGTAGCTGCCATAACGATAACTGAGGTATTATCCTCAAAGCCGTCCATTTCAACGAGCAGCTGGTTAAGTGTCTGCTCACGCTCGTCATGTCCGCCGCCAAGGCCTGCACCACGCTGACGGCCAACAGCATCGATCTCATCTATGAAGATGATGGAAGGAGCGTTTTTCTTAGCCTGTTCAAAAAGGTCTCTTACTCTCGAAGCGCCGACACCGACGAACATTTCAACGAAGTCAGAACCCGATATCGAGAAGAACGGCACCTTAGCCTCACCTGCAACAGCCCTTGCAAGCAGCGTTTTACCTGTACCCGGAGGGCCCTCGAGCAGAACGCCCTTAGGTATCCTTGCTCCTATCTCGATATATTTCTTGTTATCACGCAGAAAATCAACGATCTCCTGTAACTCTTCTTTTTCCTCGTCCGCTCCGGCAACATCAGCAAACGTTGCTTTTTTGGAGCTTGCCGCGACTTTTGCATTCGATTTGCCAAACGACGACATTTTTCCGCCATTAGCACTCTTCATCATAAATATGAAGAAGAATATCATAACGCCCAGCATCAGCAATGTCGGGATAAGGTTTAAAAGAAAACTATTATCGGATATAGGGATAAGATCGTACTTTAACGGTGCGTCCTTATTCTCAGCATCGTAACGTTTCCTGTAATTGTTTTCATCCTGTTCACCTAAAACCTCATTGGCAAACAAGGATACATTGGGCACATTATAATTGTGCATCGCCTTATCCTTATCTTCGTGTTTGAGCTTATATTTAAGCTCACCGCTGCCAAGATCAAGAGTAAACTCCGAAACATTGAGATCATCAAACTCTTTCATCAACTCGGAATACTTCATATCCTTCGAGCTTTTGCTCATATTTGTCAGCATAAATACTATACCGCCAACTACGAGCACCGAAACGAGAAAATAGATCAAAAGTGTTTTGCCGCCGCTATTCTTCAATTTATCACAACCTTTATTTATTTGGCTTTGTCTGTCTATACAGATTATATTTCACAAATGTGAAAACTATATGATATCTTCAATAGTAAATGACAGTAAACATTTGGTATCTGGTGTTATTTTTACTCTGTCACAAACACCGTATCCTTCTACAAAAACGACCTCATCGCCATCGTAGATAACAACGGCATCAGAACGTTTTTCAAGCACAAAGGCTTTATTTATCAGCTTTCTGACAGATGAACAGAAATCCCTGCCGACAAGCCTTATCTTATCGCCTTCTTTTCGCTTATGGATAACAAGTCCGTTTATAATTTTATCATAATCAAGGCAGCAATTTGCAAACATTTTATGAACATTTTCAATTTCGCAGTTTATTTCATCAAAGTCCGAGATATTGAACGCTATTCTTTTGTTTCCAAAAATGTATTCACCGCTGCCGCTTACATTTATCTGTTCGTAATTGCTGTTGGAAAGCTCATCGATATGCAATAAGCGCATTATCCCGTGATCGCACACTACAAACAGCTCTTTGGAGATATTGTATTTACCATTGTTTAAAATTATGTGACCGATACTGTTTATATTGTTGCTTGAAACAGCGAGCGAATTTTGTTTAAGCCATTTCATTATAGCACGATCTCGAATAGCAGGATCGAGCGCTTTCAGCTTATCCGCCTTGCCGCAATTATCGGTAAAACAATCATCAAACGCCTTATCAGCGCAATTATCAAGAAAACGTTGATCCTGTTCAAGAATATCTATGCTTTGCGCATAACTTTGAAACAGCGACTTGTTTATCCCCTCTAAAACGGGCACTACATTGTGACGGATACGGTTTCTTGTATATTCATCTTCAAGATTTGTCGAATCTGTCACATATTCCTGCCCAAGCTGAGAGAGGTACTCCTCGACCTCGTTTCTTGTGCATCTTATCAGAGGTCTGACTATATTATCACGCTTTGGCGGAATAGAACACAATCCTTTCAGCCCGGTACCTCTTGCAAGGTTGAAAACAGTAGTTTCAAGGCAGTCGGAAAGAGTATGTGCCGTGCATATCTTATCAGCAGGAATACCGGCAAAAATGCTGTATCTCTGCTCTCTTGCGCCTTCCTCTATTGAAAGTGAATGCTCACTGCAATACTTATGGACATCTATCCGATAGGTAAAAAGCTCAACACCGTGCTTTTTACACAGTTCCTCGCAGAAGTGCTGGTCACGTTCGCTTTCTTCGCCTCTCAACTGATGATTTATATGGCAAGCGCATATATCATAGCCGAGCCTTTTCAAACACAAAAGAAGTGAAACGCTGTCTGCACCGCCCGAAAGGCATACAAGCAGCCGTTCACTCTTATTGAAAAGCATATATTTGTCGATAGTTTGTTTTACTTTATCCTCAAAATGCTCAATCATCTTTTGCAAACCTATTTATTGATGTAAACAGCGTATATTCGCCTCTCCATGCAAGTTCAACATCCTTGAGCTCACCATGTCGGTTTTTTGCAACGATACAGGTAGCTGTGGTCTGGTCTTCACTGTTAGTGTCATAGTATGCGTCACGGTAGAGAAACATAACAATATCAGCGTCCTGCTCGATAGAACCGGATTCACGCAGGTCTGAAAGCATAGGCCTTTTAGCTTCCTTTCTCTTTTCAGAGTCTCTTGAAAGCTGTGAAAGTGCTATAACAGGCACGTTCAGATCCTTTGCCATGAGCTTTATCTGCCTTGTTATCTCTGAAACTTCGGTAACACGGCTGCTGTGCTTATTTGGTGACTGCATGAGCTGGATATAGTCTATCACCACAAGTCCGAGATTACGCATTCTTCTCAGCTTTGCCTTCATCTGGGGAACAGTTATTCCCGCACTGTCATCAACATAAATCGGAAGTCCAGAAATGACATCGGCGGCTTCAGCAAGCTTATCCCAATCCTCAGGGCTTATCTGACCGTTTCTCAGGCTGGTGTTGTTAACAAGCGCCTCGGCAGAAAGAATTCTTGAAGCAAGCTGTTCTTTACCCATTTCCAGCGAGAATATAACAACATCCCTATGCGAGCGTTTGCAGCTGTTAACTGCTATATTCAGCGCAAATGCGGTCTTTCCCATACCGGGACGAGCGGCGATAACAATCATATCCGACTTATTCAAACCGGTGATAACTGTATCAAGATCAGCAAAGCCCGAACTTGCTCCGAGATTTTCCGCTGCATCAGCACCGGTTATCGCCTGAAGATGATCTATCGTTCCGACAACCACCTCACTGATGTGAGTAAGTCCGTCCAGGCTTCTGCCCTGCCTTATATCAAATATCTTCTGCTCAACATCATCAAGAAGATTATCCGCAGAAACAGCACTTTCACTTGCTGATTTAATAGCATATTCGCTTACACTCACAAGTTTTCTTATAAGTGCTTTTTCAATAAGGATATTGCAGTGGCTCTCGATATTTGCTACGCTTTTAACGTTCTGAACAAGTCCGAGCAGATATGTTCTTGCCATCTGAGAATCGCTGAAAACACCTGCTTTAACCGACTCATCGATAACAGATACCGTATCATCAGCCTTGCCGACCGAATAAAGCCTCATTATTATTGAGAAGATCGCCTGATGCTGAGGTCTGTAAAAGCAATCGGGTGTTTTTATCAGCTCTGCGACTTTATCAATACATTTAGGATCAAACAGCATACCGCCAAGAACAGCGGCTTCAGCCTCCTGAGAAAACTGTGCTCCCGATCCTATTATATCCAGCGAGGGATAATCCTTTATTTCAGTTGCCATATTACTCCTCTACAACTTTTATCTTAACAGAGCAGGAAACGCCGTGAGTCAGCTTGATATTTGCGCTGAAATCACCAAAAGTCTTTATCTCGCTGCCAAGAGCGATCTTCTTTTTGTCAACGTCAACTCCATACTGCTTTTTAAGCTCTTCACTTACAATAGCACCTGTTACAGCACCAAAGAGCTTTCCGCCCTGTCCTGCTTTAGCCTTTATAACTACCTCTTTATCGCTGATCTTTGCTACAAGAGCCTTGTTGTCAGCGATCTCAACATCTATCTTATGCTGCTCGGAAGACTTTTTGCCCTGAAGATCATTAAGATTCTTCTGTGTTGCTTCAACCGCAAACCCCTTACCTATCAGGTAGTTTCTTGCATATCCATCAGCAACATTGAGAACATCGCCTTTTTTGCCCGAACCTTTAACATCCTTTGTAAGAATTACCTTCATTTTACTCACCTTTTCTATCCGTTATTTTTTAAATAGTCATCGATCGCACTTTTCAGCTTTTGTATAGCTGTTTGCAGATCGGTTTTAAGCTGACAGGCAGCCATAGTGTGATGTCCGCCGCCGCCAAGTGCTTCCATAATGACCTGAACATTTACAGCACCCATGCTTCTTGCAGAGATATTGACAGAAGTGCTCGTTTCATACAAAACGAAAGATGCAAGCACATCAGTAATACCAAGCATATCATCAGCCGCCTGCGAAGCAGCGATCCTGATATTTGAAAAGTCATCCTTTGTGTAAGCGATAGCGCACTTCTGATAGATCTCAGCAGAATTTATAAGCGTGGATTTCTGCTGATATGTTTCTATCGAATTGGCAAACAGCTTTTTAACTGCAATAGTATCCGCACCGATTCGTTTAAGATATGCAGCTGCTTCAAAAGTACCTGAGCCTGTACGCATAACAAAATTCTTTGTATCAAGCATTATTCCCGAAAGCAGAGCCTCGGCAGCGGGAGCCGATATTTTGCTCTTATCGCCAAAGTATTCAATAAGATCGGTAACAAGCTCACTGGCAGATGATGCTCCGGGTTCGAGATAAGTCATAACAGTCGGCTCAATGCCGTTTACCATTCTTCTGTGGTGGTCTATAACGATGACTTCCTTGGCTCTCTGAAGTATATCAGGAGATTCAACAAGCGTTGGGTTATGTGTATCCACAACAATGAGCAAGGTATTGAAATCAAGTTTCTCAAGTCCCTGCTGCGGTGTTATGTAGTAGTTAGTCATGTTGTTATTGGTTATATGCTCAATAAGAGGTTTTGAAAGATTGTTTACAGGATCAACTACAACATAAGCCTCTTTAACAAGCGGTTTTATCGCACAGCAAAGTCCGGTGGCAGCGCCGACCGCATCAAGATCGGCAAATCTGTGTCCCATGATAAGAACTCTTTCAAATGCCGTGATCCTTTCAAGCATAGCTTTTGCGACCATTCTGACCTTGACCTTATTATTCTTATCACTTGAGCTGGAAACACCGCCGAAGAATTTGAATTCACCGTCTTCATGAACAGCTGCCTGGTCACCGCCTCTGCCCTGGCAAAGCTCAAGAGCCTGTTTTGCAAGGCTTTCGCTTGCCGCAAGGTTCTCTCCGCTCCTGCCTACACCAATAGACAGTGTTATGTTCGTTCTGCCGTCAACAGTGATCTTACGAGCCTGTTCGAGTATCTTGAATCTTGCCTCGATTATCGGAGCAAGATGTCTTTCCTCCATATAGATATAGAATCTGTCAGATGCGGTCTTTTTGGTAACAGCCGTAGTACCTTCAACAAAATTCTCTATCAGCTTTTCTATCTCAACAACAACGTGTGCCTTTTCACTCTCTCTGATATTGGCCATTACATCATCAAGGTTATCTACACTGACGATGATAACCGTTTTATGAGACTGCTTAGTTTCATATTTCAGCTCGATGTAATCAGTAACATCGTTAAAATAAATAAGCGCAAGCGAACCTTTAAGCTGCTCATTATAAACAGCCTTTGCCTCGTAAAATTTCTTAGATAAGCAAACAAGATCGCCCATCGGTGTGAACACCTTTTGCATATCGATGTTGCCTACCTCAGACATTTTCCAGCCAAAAGCCTCTTCTGTTGCAAGAATATCGATAGCAAAGCGCTTGTTATACCACACTATAGTTGCTTTTTGATCGATTATCACCGCAGGTGCGGGAAAATTCATAAGTGAATTCTTTTCCGTCTTTGAGATCGATGTGGCAAGCCTTGCGATGCTTTTCCTTGTATGATTCTGAAATACGACCGCTTCAAATATAAGCAGCAGCACCGAGATCACACAAACCGTCAGCAGCACCTTGCCGCCCGTCTGATAATCGGGTGACCTATTGAGCAGATATGCCGAGATCAGACCTGAAAGCGCAACAACAGCTATTGTTAGCCTGATAAGAGCATTCAGCCCGTTAGATCTTTTCATTTGTTACCATCTCCTTTATGATACTGCTTATTTAAGCTCCATGATTATCGGCAGTATCATTGGTGTTCTTTTGGTTCTTGCAAAAATGAATTCTGACAGTTTATCCTTCATTTTGCCTTTTATTGTATTCCAATCCTTAGTACCTCTGTCAAGGCAGTCCTGCAAGGTATCAGTGAGCAGCTTTTTAGCTTCACTGAGGAGCTCCTCGCTCTCCCTTACATAAACAAAGCCTCTTGAAACGACATCAGGTCCGGCAAGTATCATACCGGTATCTCTGTCGATAGTAGCAACGGCGATTATAAGACCGTCCTCGGCAAGATGTTTTCTGTCTCTGAGAACGACCGAGCCGACATCGCCAACGCCGAGTCCGTCAACAAAAACTCTTCCGGCAGGAACAGTCCCCGTTACCTTCATATCAACGCCGTCGGTCTCAATAACATAACCGTTATCACCGAGTATAACGTTCTGCTCGGGGATCCCGACCGCAACAGCGGTAGCTTTATGCTGATAAAGATGCTTGAATTCACCGTGAACAGGAATGAAAAACCTTGGCTTTGTGATAGAAAGTATCAGCTTCTGTTCTTCCTGACAAGCGTGTCCCGAAACATGGACCTCATAGATATTTTCATATACCACATGAGCGCCCAGCTTCATCAGCTCATTTATTACCCTTGTTACGAGCTTTTCATTGCCCGGGATAGGATTTGCCGAGATTATGATAAAATCCATCGGAGTGATAGAGACCTGCCTGTGTTCATTGTTTGCCATACGGGTAAGCGCAGACATAGGCTCACCCTGGCTGCCCGTGGTAACAATGACCATTTTGTCAGCAGGATACCTTGAGACCATTTCAATATCAACAAGCACTCCTTCGGGCACTTTGAGATAGCCCAGCTTTATGCCGATGCTGATAACATTGACCATGCTTCTGCCCGAAACAGCGACCTTTCTGCCCGTAGCAACAGCATTGTTGATTATCTGCTGTATCCTGTGGATATTTGAAGCGAATGTCGCAATAATAAGTCTTTTGCCCTCAGCCTGCGAGAACAGCTTTTCAAAGCTCTCGCCGACCTTGCGTTCACTCATTGTAAAGCCTTGTCTGTCGGCATTGGTGGAATCAGACATCAGTGCAAGAACTCCCCTGTTGCCAAGCTCGCCAAAACGCTGAAGATCTATGATCCCGCCTTCTATCGGCGTATAATCGACTTTAAAGTCACCCGTGTGGATAAGCACGCCTGCAGGCGTATGGATAGCCATGCCGACAGCATCGGGGATCGAGTGATTTACCCTGATGAACTCAACAGCCATGCATCCCAGCTTGACAGTCTGTCTTGGAGTCACTACATTCAGCTTAACATCAGAAAGCATACCGTGCTCTTCGAGCTTGCCTTCAACAAGTCCCAGGGTAAGCCTTGTACCATAGACAGGAACATTCATCTTTTTCAGAAAATACGGCAATCCGCCTATATGGTCCTCATGACCGTGGGTAAGAACGATACCCCTGAGCTTGTCAATATTCTTTTCAACATAGCTGTAATCGGGCAGAACAATATCCACTCCGAGAAGTTCGCTGTCAGGAAAAGCCATTCCGCAGTCAATGATAAGCATATCATTTGCACATTCTATAACGGTGCAGTTCTTTCCTATCTCGTTCAGACCTCCGAGAGGTATAATCTTTACGGGCGTTTTTCTGGAAGGTTCTCTCAGCTGTCTTGAACTGCCGGACTGCCTTAAAACAGACTTTCTGCTGCCCGAACCGCCTGATGAACCCTTATCAGCCAGACTTTTTGTAGTCCTTCTCTTTTTAGGTTCAGCCTTTGGCTGCTGCGAAGCAGACTTATCAGACCTGCTTCTTCTGTAAACTTTTCTTTTTGTATTTTCGTTATTACTCATTAAATCACACTGCCTTGCATCAGCAAAGCATACACTTCTCCTTTCGTTCATGAATTGAGCAATACTATGGTATCACAGCGCAAATAAGCGCTTTGAAGATAATTGAGTTAAGTTAAGATACCATTTATCGCCCTGATACGTACGCATAAATATCTAAATTACATTATACTCCAATACAGCTTTAATGTCAAGCGATTGAATAAATTCTTTTAAAATTACAAAAAAGCGCAAATAAAGGTTTTACGCTATCTTTGCCGATGATCTTTGCAAAGATTATTGGCTTTTGAGCAATTGATAATCATATTGCATCGTTTTTAAAAATACCCCCTTTTCAAAAGACGAAAAGTATGATATAATATTATCAAATCCAAATGAAGGAGGCGCTTCACATACAATGGCTGCTGATTTTATCGGGCTGAAGAAAAAAGCACTTGAAAAATACTTTTCTAAAATGAATCCCGAACAGCAAAAAGCTGTATTTAAAATTAACGGACCTCTCCTGATACTTGCGGGAGCAGGCAGCGGAAAGACCACCGTACTTATAAACAGAATAGCCAATATGATATATTTCGGAAACGCATACAACAGCGGTGAAGGCTACGGAAACTACACACAGCAGGAATGTGCTTTTCTTGAAGACTATATAAGCGGGAAAACTGACGATGCATCTGAATTATCTGAGATAGTCGGATATGAGACTGTCAAGCCCTGGAACATTCTTGCGATCACATTTACCAACAAAGCTGCAGGTGAGCTTAAAGAAAGACTGGCGGCTATGCTTGGCGAAGCAGGCGAAGGTGTCATGGCATCGACATTCCACTCTGCGTGCGTAAAGATACTAAGGCGTGAATGTGCTCAGCTTGGCTATTCAAGCAACTTTACTATCTACGATTCGGATGATTCGCAAAGGACTATAAAGACCATACTCAAAGATCTTGATATCCCCGATAAGATGTTTCCGCCTAAGGTGATACTCGGCGAAATATCCCGTCAGAAAGATCAGATGATAGATCATAAGCAGTATGAGATAAGCGCCGGCGGCGATTACCGACTGATGACTGTTGCAAAGGTCTATACAGAATATCAGCGCAGGCTGAAACTGGCAAATGCAATGGATTTTGATGATATAATCTTCAATACCGTCCGCCTGTTTGAAAATGATGCAGATGCGCTTGACCACTATCAGAATCTTTATAAATATATTATGGTCGATGAGTATCAGGACACTAACATGGCACAGTTCAGGCTTGTTCACCTGCTCGCTTCAAAAAACCATAATATATGCGTAGTCGGCGATGATGACCAGAGCATTTACAAGTTCAGAGGCGCTACTATCGAAAATATCCTCGGATTTGAAGATCAGTTCGGCTGTGATCCTCAGGCTGATGTTATCAGGCTTGAACAGAATTACAGATCAACGCAGAATATTCTTACCTGTGCTAACGAGCTTATCAAAAACAACACTGCAAGAAAAGGCAAAAATCTGTGGACGGATATGGGTGACGGCGAAAAGGTAGTTACATACAAAGCCGCAAGTGAAAAGAGCGAAGCCAAATTCATCGCAGACAGCATTCTCGATGCAGTCGGTGAAGGAGCTAAATATAACGACCATGCAGTCCTTTACAGGATAAATGCACAGTCCAACAGTATTGAGCGTGCTTTTATACAAAGCGGTATCCCATATAAAATATTCGGCGGTCTTAAATTCTATGACAGAAAAGAGATCAAGGATGTGCTCGCATATCTCCAGGTGATAAACAATCCAAGCGATATGCTAAGGCTGAGGCGAATTATAAACGAACCTAAACGAGGCATTGGCGATGCTACTGTTGCGCTGCTCGAACAAATATCTTCCGACCTCGGTGAAAACCCCGTTGAAGTTATGAAAAACGCTGAGGATCTTGCTCCGATAGCTAAAAGAGCTAAACAGCTGACCAGCCTCGCAGATATGTTTGAAAGGCTTTCTGAGCTTTCACAGAGTTTGCCGCTGGAGGATCTTCTCGATGAACTGCTCGATGTCAGCGGATACTCGGCTTACCTTGAAACTCAGGGCGATGAAGGTGTTGCAAGACTTGAAAACATTGCGGAATTAAAAACAACTATGGCGCAATATGAAGAAGAAAACGAAGAACCTTCTCTCTCGGGTTTTCTGGAGCAGATCTCACTGTTCACCGACATTGACACTCTCGATCAGGAGCAGGACTATGTTGCACTTATGACGATGCACTCCGCAAAGGGTCTTGAATTCCCCACTGTATTTGTAGTGGGAATGGAAGAAAACCTGTTCCCTTCTTCAAGAAGCCTCGAAAGCGAGGAGGATATCGAAGAAGAACGCAGACTTGCTTATGTTGCGATGACACGAGCAAAGAAAAAGCTGATACTTACCCGTGCAGGCGAACGTATGCTTTACGGACACACCGACAGAAACAGAAAATCACGTTTTCTGCGTGAACTGCCTGCTGATTGCATTGAAAAGCAGCAGGAACAGGGGTTTTCATCGATGTACTCATCCTCACAAGGAGCAAACGAGTTCGGCACAGTACGCAGCATGACACTAAAGCAGCAGCTTGAACTGAAACGCTCTGAAAAGAGCACTTCAAGTAATACGGGCGCAGGTTTATCGTTTGCTTCGGGCGACAGGATAAGGCACAAGATATTTGGCGAAGGAACAGTACTTAACGCCACCCCGATGGGAAACGACACACTGCTTGAGAT
>AUXO017810453.1_pt1 | contig 17141 bp, 36 predicted proteins | sample 768731 | NCBI WGS metagenome assembly AUXO01 (sample SAMN02715735, study PRJNA202380) | gut metagenome | biome: sheep rumen | host: Ovis aries | place: New Zealand: Palmerston North
GTAAGATTTTTTATGAGTTTTAATAATTATTATATGCTTTTGTTATTTATTATTGCTTTTATAATTGAATTAATTCCATTTATATGGATTTATGAGAAAATAGTTAAATTTACAATATAAAATATGAGTAAATATAAAATAACAATTGATTACAAAAAAATTGATTAATTATGACATTCTTAACTATAACAAACGATAAAGAAGGACTTCAAAAGTTTTTACTTTTTGCTAAAATGTTTCCAGAGTGGTCTGTAATTGAAGCAATTGAAAAGGCTTTTATTATAAAATCTAAATAAAATTATATATTAAAATGAGTAAATATATTAAAAATTTAAATATACCTAAAGTAGGAGAATATTATCATTTTTGGGATGATGGTAAAACTTCAATGAGTCGTCATTATATTTGTAAATGTGAACGAATTGTAGTTCCATCACAAGCAAAATGTATTAAAGTTAAAGTCCCTATATGGGATTATGATGAAAATGTAAATAATTTTGCAGAAACAAATGTATATGAAGCATGGAAAGCTGAAGTAGAATGTTGCGATTGGCTTTATGCAGAAAATACTGATTATTTAATTGAATGTTCATGTCCAAATTATGATAAAAATAATATTTGGTTTACAAGAACTAAAGATAATAATTGGTTTTCATTTAATATACAAAATAGTTGGCAAAGTGGTCGTCTTGATTTAGATGGAAAGATTTTTGAAAATGTAGTTAATGAATGTATTAAATATGGTGGAGATCCATCAGGATATTATGAAGCAAAATATGAAAAACTTTTATAAATAAATATTATGGATTTTTTAGAAAAACTTAAAAATACTAAATATAGAAAAGTCAAACAAAGTCTTCTTAGAAAGTTCATAGATGAATATCGTATTAAGGACAAAAAATATCTTTATGAGATATTAGTTAAAATACTTGATGAGTGGGGTAATATATATTATGATCGTCAACTTTATATTGATTTTAATTATCAATTTCCACATAATAAAATAGCTACATTAATAGTTGATGGAAAGGTTGATTTTGAAGATACTTATGATCCTATAGAGCATCCAGGAATTGTATTTAGATATATTCAAGATTTAAATAAATAATATTTATAAAAAAACAATTATGATAACTATTAAAAAACTTTATAAAAAATATGGTAAACGAAAAATTCAAGTTTTTGATGATAAAAAGAAAATTGGAGAAATTACTGTATTTTTAAATTGGATTTGCATATCTAGTCTTAAACATGATATACTTCGTAAAATAGCAATGAAGAATCTTTGGTGGTTACTTCATTCAGATAATCTTGATGAAGATGAAAATGAGTTTGAAGCATGGAAAGAAAAATGTGATAGATGGAATAATCCTAAAAATAAAGCAGGACTTTTTAATGTACCTTTAAATGAAATTCCTGATTCTTTATTTTTTCCTGGTGAATATGAAATTGCATTGAATTCTATAAATAATAAATAATTATGAATATCCAATTTAAAGATATTGAAGTTTTAGAGTTTTATCCAAGTAGAACATGGGTTACTGATATTATATGTTCATATTCAGAATATGTAAATAAAACAGGTGATATTATTGCGAAAAAGTTATGCACAGATATACAAAGATATTTAGAAGCAACTGACAAAAGTAGTTTCATTCAAAATAAGACAGCATTTAAAATTAGACATAAGCCAACTAATACAATTTTATATGTAGGATGTTTTGATTATGAATACACTATAGGATTATCAATTAAACAAGAAAAGAATCAAAAGAAATTTTATTTTGTAAAATAAATTTAAAGTAAAAATTATAAATAAAATGGAAATATTGACAGCTACGAAAGCAAGAGAAATGACTTTTGAAAATATTAGAGATGATGAAATAGAAAAAGTCATGAAAAAAATTTATGAAGCTATTAAATTAGGAAATTTTAATTGTATTTATCCTTCTGAATTATCATATTCAACTATTATGAAATTACGTGATATTGGATATAATGTTAAAAAAGTTTCATTTGAAAAATCATTTCCTTATATTGAAACAAAGATATCTTGGTAAAATTATGAAACATAAATTTAAAGAATATTTTAATGGTGGACACTTAATTGAAAGCTTTGCAGTTTTGCCATCAATAAATTATAATTGGATCCAAACAACAGATGGTAAAGTTTATGAAGTATCATTTGCTTGGTTGTTTTGGTATTTTTCTATTGGAAATACAAGAATATATTTAAAGAAATGGAAGAATTAAAAAATTGGAAAGATAGTTGGGATGTTCTTGAAAAAGGAACTATTGAAATTGATGGTAAATCATATGTTAAAGAAGATGAAGCATATGATGCTGTTGATCAAGCTATGAGAGAACTTGCGTGGAAAATTCATGTTATGTTATGTGAAAGAAAATCTAAAAATGAGATTGATAAATATGTAACTGATATTGTTGATTTTTAAATTATGAAATTAATAGATAAAGAAGAAGTAGTAACAGAGATAAAGAAAAGAATTAAGGAAACCGAATCTATGTTGTCAACGATTGACCCATTTTGGGAAGGACAGATTAGTGCCTTTGATAGTGTGTTAAAAATTCTTGATACCATTGAAACAAAAGAGGTTGACTTGGAGAAAGAAGTGCACTCTCAAATGGATTTATTATGTAATCTACTATGTTATATGGATGAACTATCCAACGGAGATAGCGAAGGAATTTATCCATTACCGGAAAAAGTAGTTGAAGACTTACAGAGATTCGCTGAACATTTTTTTAAACTTGGTTTTAAACACAGAAAGAAGAATAAGATATGAAAATAGGTGATAGAATATTCTACCAGAAAAATGGAGAATTTTACATAGATAGAATTGCAAATATAGAAATTATTGATGGGAATTCTATATATGAACTTGTCGATAATAATTGGTGGTGTGTTACAGAAGATGAATTGCTTGATGAGTCAGATGAAAAAGTACGTGATTATATGTGTCTTAGAAAAGATAGGATGGTTAAATTATCTGATGTCAGAAGATGGTTAGAATATTATGCAAGAACATACTATGAATCCGATTCTTGGTCATTATTCAAATCTGATGAAATGATTAAAGACCTATGTAAAGCAATGTTATATAAATAATTTATACTTATATAATTATAAAATTAATAAAATAAATTTAAAAGGAATGATAACACGAGAGCAAGCAAAACAGATAGCACTTGGCTATGTGAATAAAGAAATTGAAATGCATGGTGAAGATTGTATAATTATATCAGCTCCAACTATAGGTAAAAATACATGGACAGCAAAAGAGTATAAAGATGCTGTCATAAATGATACATGTTTAGAGAATACAACTGAAAATCCAATTGACTCAATTATTAATTTTTATAATTGGCAAAAAAAGAAAAAAAGATCATGAAACTTATTATACTTAAATCTAAATTAATTAAAGATTTTGGAATGAATGTTCAAATATCTGAAGAAACATTATTTACAGATATTCCTACATTAGGCATTGCTTTTACATGTATTGATAATTGGTGTAGTGATAATGGAAGGAATAATGTGACTATAAAAGATGTTTTTTGTGACAATAATGATGAAATACTAATAGGAACTACACGAAATAGTATAGCTAAAGATGAATATGATGTACATTTTAAAATATTAAATGATTAAAACATGATATATAAATTTGAAAGACTTATTTATGGTGGAGTAGAACCATTTGAAATAGATGTTCCAGACTATGTCAAATTCGTAAAATATTATGAATACGGCGAGCGTCAGCAAATGTGGATGTTCATGATGCTTTATGATGAAGATAAGTATGAAGAATTATCAAATAAATTAGCATGTTATTGTCATAAGTTTGGCGATGAGACAGATCCAATGTGGGGAGAGCACGCATTATTTATTTGTTATATGGGAAATGTTAAGCCATTACAAGAACTTCCAAAAATGACAATGTATGAATTCAATCAAGAGTTTCATAAGCATATTGAAGATATATATGTAGCTAAATATAAATATGAGCCAACAGGATTGATTGATCGTCTTATTGAATTTATTGATAAAGATGGAAATTTCATTCCTATAAAACCTATAGAAATTGAAAAGACATCTGAAAAAATAATAGCGATATATCATTTCAAAGGATTTACAGATAATAATTGTGATGATAGAAATGCTCCTATGGTAAATGCTTCTGTTGTATCATTTAATCATATATTTCATGATAATGAATTAAACATGATTGAAGATGGAAAATTTTCATTTAATGTATTATTTAATGATAATGTATTTAGTGAAAATTTTTATTCAGAAGTATCTATTAGAGGATTTGATATACCATATACGAGAAAGAAATTTGATTTCAATAAAAGAGTAAAAGAAATAGTTGAAAATTTATAATTATGAATAAAAATATTAATATTTATTATGAGTCGTAGTTATAAAAAAAATATAAAATGCTTTATTGCAACAGGTAGTAATACAGAGTATTATAAAAATCGTCGTCAAAAAATTCGACGTAAGAATAAAAATAATCTTCGTTATTTAATTGCAAATAAACCAATTGATGAAGTAAATGATCTTATCCTTAATGATGTAACTCCAAAAACAGATCATTGGACTGAACCAACAGATGGACATTATACTATCAATAAAGAAATCATTAAACAAAAAGATAGGATGAATGATTCATCAGCAGAGTATTATCATTCTAAATATGACAAAGTATTAAAACCTAAACATAAATAGTTATTTTTATTAAAAGTATTATGTCTTTTAATATGATATCAATTATAAAATATTTTAATGAAGCTCTTATTAAAAAAGATACTAAAATAAAACAAAATAAAGAATTTGCTTTTGATGAACGTCAATGGAAAGACGGCATTAAATATCTTAAAGATTTAGCTAAAGAAAAAGGTCTTGAAGTTAGATTTGTAAATCATACAAATAATACTGGAGACTTTCATATATTTATATATGACAAAACTAAAAAGAAAGATTATATAATTGGACTTGATGGAGATTGGCATACAAATGAAGAGTGGTTATCATTTCCTAAGTTATGCAAAGATGCAGAAGATTGGATATTAACATATTAAATATTTATAAATAAAATATTAATGTCTATAATATTGAATTTTAAATAATGATTACTATATTATTTATATAATTAATTAATAAAATTCAATATTATGGACATTAAAGTTTTAGTTACTAGAAATATTGATTGTAGTAATCTTACTCTTGATGAGTTTGTCAACTTTATGAGTGAAGATTTAGAGTCTGCTGTAAAAGCTTATGATGAATATTGGCTTCCTATTTATGAAGAGCGTCATAAGAAATATATGGAAGGTTATCGAAAATCTGTATTACGAGTTTCTACTCAGTATGCTGAAAATAAATGGAAAACAGAAAAGAAAAGAAAAGAATATATTGATAAAAAAATGTCAGAAATTGAAGATAAAAGCTTTTTTTATCCTCATTTGACATTTTTTGATATAGATTTGAATCCTGGAGATAATGGAATTTCTGATGATTGTATTCTTAAATGTAATGAAATCAATAAAAATACTATTGGTAGGTGTTTTAATAAAATTAAAGATAATAAATACTTTTTAAAAGCAACTGGATGGATTCTTGAGGATCATCATGGATTTAGACCTCAAATTAGATTGATACTTCCTGATGAAGTTCAAAATGAATTTGATAAAGAAAGAAAAGATCTTGAGGATGCAATTTGTAGGTTTTATTCTGGAACAACATATTTTGGAGATTAAATTATGAAAGTAACATTTAATACAGAAACTGGTGAATGTAAAGTAGGAAAAAAAATTTATGGCACAACTTTAGAAGTATATAAACAAGATGAAATAAATTCATTTCTTAGAGAGTTTTTAAATAAGAATACAAAATTAACTGATTATGAACAAGATAATATGTGGATGTCTTATCGTTATTGTATAGGACGACATACTATAGCTTCTCATATGCATGCTGCTGATATTTGGAAAAATTGTGGCAATCGTTTATCTTATGAGCGTTCATTATTTAATGCATTTGATATTAATCGTGAGATTGAACAATGCTTATCATTTATCAAGCCTAATTTTCATTTTCCATTGACATCTCTTAATAGAATTTATACATCTGCTATTGATATATTTTGTGAATTCCTTGAGGATTATAATATTCAGTCAAAAGAAGATCTTCTTAAATATAAAGATGTCGATATTATATTAGCAGATAATGAACGTGGATATAAGATTGAAACTGTTACATGGGAAGAATATTTAAGACCAAAAATTTTTGAATTTTGGAAAAAATATTTTTATGATCAAGAATTTACTGAAGATGATACATGGAATGATTTTCTTAAATGGAAAAAACATGACTGGGAAGAATTTAGTCTTAGCAGAGATGAATTTTATAAAGAAATAACAAAAGATATCCCTAATCCTGAACATTATTGGTTATATGATATTGAAGACTTATTTATATGGAATGATTTAGTACATCTTTTTGATAAAAAACATTATCATAAATCAGTTCTTCTTGATGGAAGTGAAGTAACTTGGGTATGGTCATGGACTCATAAGTTTGATAAAGATGGTAAAAGAATGTTTGGATATGAAAAAATTCGAATTGATGTAGATAAATGGAATGGCCATACTATCATTAATATTCCTGATAAAAATATTATAAATAATTTATATTAAAAAAATAAAGAGAGACTTAAGTCTCTCTTTTTTATTATATAACTTCTATATTATAAATATCATTATTCCAAGGATTTCCATCTATATATCTAAATTTATGTCTTTCTAAATCAGAATATTTTTTTTCTCCAAAATATTTATAAACTAAATAAGGAACTGCATGTTGAATATGATTCTTTATACATAATACTTCTGCATCATTATAATTTTCTATATAATAATCAAACTCTTTACATATATAAGGAAAATCTTCATGAATTTCTTTATCCATATAATTATAATATCCATCATTTAAATCATCAGTTGAAACATCATAAATATGCCCAGTATTACTTATTAATATATTATATTTTTTATCATAATACCATTTTACATCTTTATCAAATTTAGTTCTTCTATAAGCCGCTAAATCTCTTTTATATGATTCAGTTTTTACATATCCACATGAGTTCATCCATTCAGGACAAAATCCTCTATAAATACATTCTCTTACACATTTAGAAGCTAAAATAGGATCTTCTTTACTAATTTCTTTAATAACTAATTTCCAAGCTTCTCGTGTTTCTTTAGATGCACAAGAACATAATCGTTTTCTTGATATGTTTATTAATGCTTGAGCATTAACACTCATATCCATATCATTTTTAGCCCCTTGATAAATATGATCTCTATCGCAAGGAAGTTCTCTTCTATCTCCTCTTTGACTATGAACAAATTTTTCACATCCTTCATGATGTCTTACAAAATGAGCAGTTACCCATTGTCGAATTTTATCCCACCCAAAATCATATTCAAGAAGTCTAATTGGAGAATGCTCAGCAAGAAGAATTTTTGCTTTCCAAGAATTTGATGGTTCTTTATCAATAGGTTTTTTTCCTATCGTACGACGTGCAGCGTTCATTACACGTTTCCAAGAAGTAGCACAAGTCATCCAACTTATATTTGTTTCTCCTTTAAGCATATCTTCATTAGAAGTTATTTTATCTTCTTTTTTATTATACCAAGGACAAGATGTAATATCCTCAGATGGATATTTCATCGGAACTTGTGTTTCATGATTAATTACACATCCTTCATGTATATCTTTAAATCTTTTACAATTATTACATATATTATCCATTTTCTTTTTTATTCAATATTTGTTTTTTCTTATAAGCAAAATTAAATACTTTATCCATAAATTCTTTTGTATAAGGAAAAGCTGGAGTATGTATACAATAATATTTTCCTGACTCAGGTACTATATTTCCTGGTAATTGTACAATAATACAATCTACTTCTTCTCCTTCACTCAGATATCCATTTTCTAATGCAGTCTTATAAAAATATACTTGCATAGTATAAGTATTATGATTCAATTCTAATAAATCTTTACATGGACCTAAAAGATGTCCTGTATAAGGAGATGGCTTTTTATCTACTGAACCTGAACTCTTCCAATCAACTATAAGATATCGTTTTCTATTTTTATTATAAAACAAACAATCAAATCTTCCTTTAATATAATTATTTGTTCCTGGAATTTGATACCATACAGTTTTTTCTCTATCAACAAATTCTAATTCTGGATGATTTTTTAATACATCTTGTACAAAATCATCAAATGATTTACATAATCCATTAAGCCTTTCATCAGAATCTCTATCATAATCAAGATTGAACAATTCTAATCCATCTTCATCTTCATTCAAATTGTACCCAATATATTCATCAAGCATTGAACCATATTGACGTGATTTAGCTCCTTTAGCTGACCATGCTTCAAGAATTTGCTCAACCGACATCTGATAATATTCTGATTTTGGATTATTAAAGTGTTTTTCATATGTTTTTTGAGCTACACCTTTACTATCAAATGGAGTTGCTACTAATCCTAATACTTCTGAAATACTGATATAATTATCAGCTTTAAAATCTTTGTTAAAATCTATTTTATTCATACTAAAAACAAATTATAAAATGCATAGCATAATATGCCAATTCCCATTAATCCAGCTATTACAACTACTGCATTACTTATTTTTTCTTTATTTGTCATATTTTTATAATTGATAATTATCTTTATATTAATATAGTCTAGATCTTTTAAATTATTTTTAATTATAAATAATATTATCTTATTTATGAAAACTTTAAATAATTATCTTAGTGAAGCATTAATTAAAAAAGATAGTAAATTACATAAATGTGAAATAGAAAAAACTTCAGATCTTCGTGATGCTATGCATGAAGTATTTAATAATTATTATGATAATAATGAAAGAAAACAATTACGACAAAATATTAAATATTTTAATACATTAGATCATTTTACAAGAGTACATATGTATATTGATAATGATCAAAAGCTTTGTTATTTTAAAAAATTTGTTAATGACTTAGCTACATCTTTATATGGTCACAAGTTTTCATATGTAGATGGTACAAAAGAAATAATAACTATAACTAATGATAAAGAGGTAATTTTATTTGCTGGAGGATTATCAGTAATTGCAAAGGATTTTTTAAACTATTTTGATTAAAATATTTAATTATTAACTATTTTAATAAAAATATTATATTCTATATTATATGAAAGTAAAATGTATTAAGACTATTGCAGTTCCAGGTAAAACATTTTTTGAAGGTAAAGATTATGATTTAAATATAATTGATGAGTTTTATCCTTATTCAGAAAAAGACTTTCATATAAATTTTAAGAAAAAAATAGCTTAAAATTTGAATTTTAAAATTTTATAACTATATTTATATAGAGATTATTAATTAATCTTTTAATTTTAAATTTTATTAAGTATGGCAAGAAAAGTTAGAAACACATGCAATGGTAAGTATTATCCAATCTCGAATCCTATCATGAGGAATCTGAATACTGGTAATTTTACTATTCAGAAGAAGTTTGTTGAGAGCTATGACAAAGATTTCTTGTTTGAGTGGGAAGATCCAAGAACAAAGAAAAAATTCAGCAAAGTGATCAGTAAGAATTATGTGGTTGCAAATCTTAAACCTCTTCCAAAGTGGTATGAAGATGAAGAACTTCGAAAGAGATGTATCATTCCTTGCTACTTGATTAGCTTTGAAAAAATTATAAATTACTAAAATGATTTATTGGTTATTGGCGATTATATCATTAATAATTGTTATTTATCTATTAGGAGTTCTCTATGCTTTTACTATTTCTTATTTGAATTATACTAATAATATCAATAAAGCAAAGAATAGTGAAAATAGAGAACTTTTAATGGATAAAATTAAAGAAAATAATAAATGGAAGATAATTTTTAAGTCTATTTGGTATTCTTGGTTAACAGTTTATGTATGGTATAAAAAGAATATCAAAGTTGATACAAATCAATAAAAGGCTTATTTTAAACGATTTTCTTCATAAATTTAGAAATTAAGTATATATTATTGTTATTTTAATATGAGGTACGACCAAATATCTCTAATTAAAAAAATTTAAAAAATATATTAATTTCTAAACTTATGAAGAAAATTTTTATGTTATTTATTGTAATGTTTGCATCATTGAATATGATAGCAACACCTGTTAAAACTTATAATTTAAATTCATTATTTCCTGATAAAGTAAGAATATCTTATTTTATGAATGAAAATTATGATTCAATTATAGTTAATAATAAATATTTACCTATTCATAGATATTTAAATTTAGAAGAAAATCAAAAAGATTTTTTTGATCAAATTCATGATGACTTGAAAACTTCTTTAGATATATTTGCTTTAAAAGGAAATGACTATGTTGAAACTTTTAGAAAACATTTATATCATGACTTAAGACTTAGTAAAATGGCATTAGAAGATGATCAATATAGAAAGTATCTTAGAACAATCAATGTCACTTTGGTAAATAAAAATCTTATAAATGATTTAGTTAATTATGAGATGTCTTTAAAAAAAGATGAAGACACTCAATATGAAGACTAAAAGATTTAATAGAATAGGTTATGATGAACGTAGCAATGATTTAATATAAAGATTTGCTACGTTATTTTTTTGTAATTATGTTTAAAAAATTACTATTTTATATTATATAAATATTTTAAGTATTATGGAATTTGAAAAGAAAATAATTGATAAGTCTACTATTGAAAATGATGAAGAAATAGTTGATTTGACTACTGATAAAAATTTATTACTTGCTCAATTAAATGAAGCTAAAAAAGAAGTAGAAGATTGGGAAAATAAATATAAGTATTTATTAGCAGATTTAATGAATACTAAAAAGAGATATCAAAAAATAATAGATGATACAAAAAAGTATAAAGAAGAATCAATAGCTAATGATTTGATTGAAATTATAGATGATTTTGAACGATTGTTACAAAATCTTAAAGATGATGGAGCAGAGATTATATATAATAAATTTGTAAATCTATTATCAAAATATGATATAAAGCCTATTTATACTGAAGAAGATAAGAATGTATTTTTTAATCCAGAGTATGATGAAGCTATATCAATAATTAATGTAGATGATGATGCATTAGATAATACAATTCAAAATATAGTACAAAAAGGATATTTCTATAAAGATAAAGTATTAAGATATCAAAAAGTAATTGTAAATAAATATAAAAATGACAAAGGAGAGAAAAATTGAATATGATATAGTTTATATTCAAATGGCTCAATGTGTTGCTCAATTAAGTAATGCTATAAGAAATAAAGTAGGGTGTATTATTGTATCTGAAGATGGACAAATTATATCTCAAGGATTCAATGGTATGCCTACTGGTTTTGATAATTGTTGTGAAGATCCACATTGTTCTTGTAAATATGTTCATGGTTGTGCAGTAACAGAAAAACCTATTGATGAACAAATGAGTGTTGAATTTTGTGCAAATGCTCTTAAACCATTAGGACATGCTAATGATAAGAAAGGTTATCCTTGTCATTATTTAACTCTTACTACAAAGCCTGAAGTTCTTCATGCAGAAACAAATGCTATATCTAAATGCGCTAAATTAATGGCAAGTACTAATAATTCAACAATGTATGCAACATTAAGTCCATGTTTTGATTGTGCTAAATTTATTATACAATCAGGTATTAAACGATTAGTATTTTTAGATTTATATAGAAATAAAGAAGGAATAGAATTACTGAAAAATGCTAATATAATTGTAGAGCAAATAGATATTGATAATAAAAAATTAATAAAATTTTAGTTTATTTTTATATAAAGATATATTAAGTCTATTGTGAATACATTTTATAAGAATATACAACCAAATATAATTAAATTTTCTGATGATGATTTGATTCCTGAACATTTAAGATGTAGATATGCTATTAATTATAATGTATGGGGAATTGATTATTTCTTTGAAAATTATTTACTTCAAGAATCTAATGATGGTATTTTCATGATATTGAATGAAAATTCTTTTAATTTTATATTAGAAGATAGTTTATCTGATCAGAATGCTATTGATATTCCAAGATTGTATATTTTGATAACTGATTCTTTTATATCTGATGGATCAAAATTTCAAGAGTTTATTTTAAAAGCTTCAAAAGATAATGAAATATATTCTACAGGTATTGAAGGATTTAGACCTAATGAAGATTATTTTATTAATTTGACATTATTTAATTATTTAGCAAATATCAATGCAGTAACTAATACTGAAGATTCTGAATCATTTACTCCATCAAATATACAATTACCTAATTATCTTGATTCAAATGGAAATATCACAAAATATTTTGTAGATATGTCTAATGAAGTAATTAAAGACTATACTAATCTTAATTATTTCAATAAGAAAAATAAGTTATTAGAGAATACTTATTCTGAAGATGAATTAAATAATTTCTATCAAGGTATAAGTAATATTATATTATCTAATACAACTATTTATAATAATTCTGAAGTATTTAATAAAAGTAAAAATCAAATATATGATAAAGTATTGAATTATTATAAGAATTCACAGACTGATAGTGCATCTATAGCTTTACAACTTATATTAGGATCAAATTATGGAACTGTAACTTCATATAATGTATCTTGTGGATGTAATACTAATACAGGAAACACTACAATGATTGATTCATGTGCTTCTTTATATAAACAAGCAATGCCTTTATATTTAAAACAAATGTTTGGAGATAAAGAGTTTTATGAAGATTGGTTTTGTATTTATTTATCAGAAGAAGAAAGACTTCCAAATGATATATTGATTGAATCATTAAAATTATTTATTAATGAATTCATATCTATTGATTATAATTTAGATGTTTCAAATTCAAATAAATCATACCAATGTGATTGTACTAATACTACAAGTTTGAATAATAGCTCATTAGAGTATAAAAAATTATTTAGATTTTTAGAGATATTAGAATGGGTTAACCAAAATGAAATATTAGAGAATACAAATAAAATTAAAATATATGGAGAACAATTTGGAGAATTGCTACCTAAATTACAATTTTAATAAATGAAAACGATACATAATTATCTTCAAGAAGCATTAATTAAAAAAGATACTAAAATAAAAAAACTATTATCAATTGAAGATGCTAAAGACGGTGATATTATAACTGCAACACAATATTTTGAAGAAACTAAATATACATGGAAAGCAACATTTATATTTAATAATATCTATAAAGGACTATCTGGATATAAAAAAGTAAATTTTCATTGTTATTATATTTGGCCTGAAAATCGGTTTTATTGGCATAAAAAAGATGAAAAAGGATCTATAGGAAATGTTGAAGAATATCTTAATGGAGAAATAGAATATTGGTTAGCTTCAAAAGCTGAAGAAAGAAAGTTATTTGAAGAATTAAAAAATGTAGGATGTAAATGGAACCCAATAAAAAAAGAAATTGAGAAAATATAAAATAAAAGTTATATAATTATGAAATCAATATATAATTATATATATGAAGCATTAATTAAAAGAGATACTAAATTATACAAGCCAATAATAGGATTTAATGAGTTTAGTCAATTATTTGAAAAAGAAACTAGAATTACTGATTTAGTACCTATTGAAGATGATGATTTTATTACAATTGGAGAAACTGATTTATATAGAGTAACAAATAAAACTACAAAAGAAGTATTGAACTATTGTTATTGTATGTATGTAACTTATGATAGTGGTGATGATCCAGAATATTATCAAATTGTAATTTCAAGAGAAAATGAAAATGATATAGAAATATTTATTGGATGGAGTGATAAATATGGAAAATGGATAGATGGAAACCAAACATATGTATTAAAGAAATCTCCATGTAAGTTAAATGAAATACAATATAAGAAAGTTATTGATTTTTTAGAATACTCAATAACTAATATACAAGAATTAGATTTTGATGATCCAAATTTTGATATGGAATGGTTAAATGATTATTTACAAAAATATAAGAAATCAATATGAAAAATTTAGTTAATTATTTAGATGAATATTTAGATGAAAACAATGATTTTTCTTGTAACTCTAAAAAAAATAAAAAAGACAAAAATAAAATAAATAAAAAAGAGTTAAGAAGAATGGATGAAACTAATAATCAATCTCAAATAACTAAAACATTCAAAAATAAATCAAAATATTATAAACGAAAATAAAAAATATAAATATTATATATAAAAATGAAAAGCTTAAGAGATTATATTTTAGAATCTTCAGAAGAATCAAAAACTTTTACATTTGATTTTAATGGAATTGAAAATGGAGAAGATGTTGTAAAGTCATTAAGTGAACAAGATTGTATAACTGTTGATGGACAAAAAGTAACATTAAAAGTTTGTAAAGATTGTTCTTATGATACAGCAATAGATATTCTTCAACAAACTATTGAAGGTTTAAGAAAAAGTCAAAAATCAATTAATGATGAATCTTATGCACAAAAAACTAAGAAATTACAAGTGACATTAAGTGAAGTATTTGATTTTATTGATATTCTTGAAAATCCTGAAGAAGGAGAAGAAGAATCAAAAGATAAAGATGAAGATAAAAATAAAAAAGAATAATTAGTTTTTAAATTAAAAATGCTAGACTATAAAGTCTAGCATTTTTTATCCTTCTATATCTCCTCGATTTTCTAATATTATATCATGAATTCTTAATATAATATTAGAAATATGTAATCTTCCTAAGATATATCCAATTATAAAAATATATATCATTAATAGAATTTATCAACTAATTTTTTCATATCATTAACTAATCCTATACAAGATCCAATATGCTCTCTTTCTTCATCTGTTTGTGCATATTTAAAATTATCTTTAAGGCCGTCATTAAATCCTTCTAATAAAGAATTACATAAATTTTGGAAATCTTCACAATTGTATGTATAATACTTTGACCATTCTTCTGCATATTTTTTAATATCTTTAAGATTAGTTTTGCTCTCTAAAAAGAATTGTAAATCTTTCATATAATTATTGTTAATATTTTTTATAAAAATAAAGTTATTTTTTAATATTAAATAAAGTGATTTAAAAGCATTTTAAAGGCCTTTAATTAGCTTAGATATATATTTTATTATAAATAACTTTATAATCCCATATAACTCATTTAAACACTATTCTGGCCAATCTATAAATTATCTATATAAAATATAAAAAGGAAGACTTAAGTCTTCCTTTATAATTATATTACTTGTTTGAAATCATCTGGTTTTTTCTCATGATCTTTTATTTGTCTCATTTCAAGTCCAGAAAGTTCATAACGTTCTTCATATTTACCTGACTCTAAACAGCATTTTTTATATTTCTTTCCACTTCCACATGGACAAGGATCATTACGACCTACTTTTTTATTATAAGTTCTAATAATTGTTTTTGTCTTTGGTGGAAGAACAAATCCTTGATTTGTCATTGGAGTTCCTACTGCTGTATTAGTAGTTTGATTAGAAGTTTCAACTGGGACACTTATATTAGTACTTAATACATCGTCCATTATCATTGGAGTACTTTTAATTTCGTCCATATTTATAAATTAAATATTTTTAGAAAGGCAAATCATCATCACTACCAACATTTACAGTTGATTGAGGTTGTACTTCTGGTTGAGGTGTCTCTGCAGTAGTTTCAGTTTTCACTGTTTCAACTGCTAGAGCTGGTACTGAAGTAGGATCATTTCCAGATTCAACAATCTTAATCCAATTTTCTACACGAGCTTTAATTTCAGGTGTCCACTCTTTATATGAAAGAGTATCAAGTTTTGGTGCCCATTCTTTAATTTGATTAAGAACCTTAGCATATACTGGAACTAAATTCTTATACTCATCAGATTGTTGAATTTTAGCAATAAGATTATTACGCTCAGCAATTTCATCATCATCTTCGCAAACCATTCTCCAAACTTTATTCATCTTATTTACATAAGCATCAAGAATATCTTGCTCTTCATCATTAAGAAGAGGACTTCCATCAGGATTGATACAGCTTACTATATCATCAGTAAATTCTCCTTGATATGTAACTTCACGAGTCTTGCGAAGAGGATTATTCTTATCATCTGGTCCAGGCAATACTTCAATATTCAAAGCACGTCCAAAAAGATAATCCATTACAGGAATAGAAGTCTTTCCACTCTCTTTTGAAGGATTCATTTTTTGTTGAATAAGATTGTAAATAGAAACAGGAAGTTTCCAAAGTTTGAATGAACCTACCAAATCAGGTTGATTCTTGTCTTTCAAAATTTGTACAATTACATAACGAGCAAATCGTCTATCATAAAGTCCTTTACCACCACGATCTTTTGTTAATGCTTGATTATACAATACTGAACCTTCTGGTGAGAAATGACACTTCTTCCATGAAGTAAATATAGGGCAAGATTTATCATCTACTGTCAAAGAAGATACTACTGTAAAAAATCCTTGAGCATCTTGAAGTCCATAAGATTGTTGTTCAAGAATTGATTTACGAGGATTCTCTGGATTGTAAATAATCTTAATCTTTGCACGATAAATACCATCCTCACTAATTGAATCTTGAGGTCTTGTTTTGTAAATCAAAGTATTTCCACTTGATTGTGCTGTGTTTGATTCAGATCCACTGAATAAGTCTTGTGGGTTAAAGCCCAAAATGTCTTGTTCTGTCATTTTAAATTTTTTATAATATATTTTTGTATAATTGAGATTTATAAAACTTATTAAACTTATAAACCATCTTATTTTAAAATAGTATATTAATTATTTTTTATTCATTTTTTATTTTATGTTATTTTAAGAGTATTTGGAACTGTTCCATTGACTGTTGGATTTGGAGTACAATTAATTAATGCTGTTTGAGTTGTAGGACTTCCAACAGTTATAACAGTTCCATGTAATTCAATATTTTTTACATAATAATCTATAGCTTCTGCTAAAGAAACTGATAAATTATCTGCTATTATTTTTGTAAAAGTTTCTGCAAAATCTTC
>AUXO010376108.1_pt1 | contig 17137 bp, 12 predicted proteins | sample 768731 | NCBI WGS metagenome assembly AUXO01 (sample SAMN02715735, study PRJNA202380) | gut metagenome | biome: sheep rumen | host: Ovis aries | place: New Zealand: Palmerston North
AGAACAAGCTTCAGAAGAAACACCTTCTTCAAGACAACCTTCTCCAACAAGAGCATATGTGTAATGATCAACAATTGTGTGACGTGGAGTATTAAATTTTGCAGCAAGCATTGATTCAGCCATTGCCATACCTACAGAAGCTGCAATTCCCTGACCAAGAGGACCTGCTGTACACTCAATTCCGTCTGTTTCACCATATTCAGGGTGACCAGGACATTTAGATCCTACCTGACGGAAATTCTTAATATCGTCCATTGAAACTTTGTATCCGGCAAGATGGAGGATAGAATATGCAAGCATAGATCCATGACCTGCAGAAAGTACGAAACGGTCTCTGTCCACCCATTTTGAATTTGCAGGATTATGCTTAAGGCATTCACCATACAAAACTGCTGCAACTTCAGCAGCACCAAGCGGAAGTCCAGGATGACCTGAATTTGCCTTCTGAATTGCGTCCATAGAAAGACTGCGGATTGATAATGCTGCAGCTTCAATAGCGTTTGTGTTCATAAAATAACTCCATAAAAAATATATTTATTGAATTTGTTCCAATTGTCTTGCAATTTCAACAAGCTGTGTTTTATTCGGTTTCATCATAAGGCTTTTACGGAAGCGGTCATTTTTAAGTATTTTTGCAATTGCTGAAAGTGCCTTAACATGAACAACTGAAGAATTTGAGAGAAGAATAAAAAGAACCGAGACATTCTTATAATCAGGAGCATGCATATCAAGAGGATGATTAATGAATGCAATTAAAAGTCTGCATGGCTGATTTTCTTTCAGGAGAGGTCTGCGGGGATGCGGAATTGCAATGCCGTTTCCTACAGCCGTACTCAAAACCTTTTCACGATTCAAAAGCTCTTTTTCCAAAGAATCAACAGAAAGCCCTTCTGGAAGATTAAAATGCATGCACGCATTGTGATAGACAGACTCAAGATTTGTACCTTCAATATTGTGCACAACATCTCCGTTTTCTATAAGCGAACTAACTTCAATAACTTCCGGCATTTTTTTTACCTCAGAATCACTTTACAATTTTAAATTTATTCTTTCTTTCCGAATCAAGGGCCGATTCCACAGTACCGCGGATATCCTCAAAATTCCAGTCCATACCGTCCAGAGAAAGAAGAAGTGCTTCTGCATTATCTTCAGCCTCAGGATCTCCCGCAAGAGTTTCAAGCACCCTCAGTATATGACTGTTAAGCTGTGCAAGAATAACAACTTCCTGAGACGGGAACTTTTCAACTGCATCTCCAAGATAATCAAGACGTCTCACTAGGGAAGAAACCCTTCCGTAAAGTTCAAGCGCTTTTTTTCTTACAGGACCTACAGTCTGATCCGCAAACCAGTTATAATCCTTCTCGAGTATACAACTTCTATTTTTCAAATTCAAGATAACTTCAGCGGCGGTTACGTCATCAAACTCAAATTCATCGCGCGAAATAAAGTCCAGAATATCCTTCTCCGGAGTTTTTGATTTTAGATAAAAACAGTTCATTATCAGCTGATCTATAACAAATTCCGGGATTATTGAAAGCGCAAACTGATCAAAAGGCACATTTTCAACAAGACACCCCTTAAGCTCAACAACACTCTGATTCCACGGTCCAAAAGCAGGAACATCTTCACCCTTGTACCACAATCTTGTTTCAACGCCGTAATGCTCAAATCCGACTTTTTTTGAATATTTTGTAATAAACTCAGAAAAAGAGCCGCAATACGGTACACAGATTTTAGATCGGTTTTCAAAATATGCATTCGTAAGCTGTTCTTCAATTGCTCCAAGTGGTCCGTGACGCTCAAAGGACTCAAGCAGGAATTTTTCAAGCTGAGCATACCATTCTATGCGTTTTTCCCCGATTTCACCTTTATCAAAAGAATTAGGGTCAGAATGAAGTGCCATAAGATTCAGTTTTCCCTGATCCCAGTCTGAAACACAGCACAAAAGTCTGTCTCCTTTTCTGTAACCGGCTTTTTCAGCAAGATAAGAAAGATCCAGCCCGGTCAGATAAACGTAATTCGGGAGTTCAAAATCCCTGTCAACAAGATTCAGCTCATCATTTGCAGGATCTGAGGCAATATACTGAGGCGCATATTCTTCTCCGTAGAGCAGAAACATGTCGATCGCGGCATCACTGTCAAATTTTCCGACTTTTTTAGGAACTTTTTTGCCGTTAAGATAAAAATTGAGGCTTGAAGGAATCCTTTCACTTTCTACAAAGGGCACACACCTGTCTCCGGGAACAAGAACCCCCTGCTCAATTTCTGCCGCCGTAGGGATAATACTGAAAATTTCACCGGTAAAAGCGGCTGCACGTGTCAAATAATTACCGTTTGCAAGCTCAAGAACGTTTGGACTTGCTTCAAGAAAAGCCTGAGCATCCTCAAGAGAAGCTTTCATTCCTAAAGATTCCAGCACCTTCTTCATTTCTTTAAGTGAGAAAGGCTGAGAATATGTGCGCAAAAACTGAAGTGCAAGACGTTCTTTTGAGATACCCATGAGAATAAATATAATACTTATTTGAATAAATCACAATTGAGGAAGAAAATCTTAGGGCTATCTATAATCACTATATATATGTAAGAATGTTTGACTTTTAGAACTTTTTACACTAAAATGTAGACTGAATTATTTTAAACAAGGAGAATTATTAAAATGCCAAGTTGGTTATTGTATGTTATTCTCCCAGTTGCAGGAATACTTCTTGGATGGACACTTCGCTGGATTTATGCCAGATTTCAACTTTCCGCATCGGAACAGAAAGCCGAACGCGTTAAACAAGATGCTATAAAAGAAGCAGAAGCTCAGAAAAAAGAAATGCTGCTTCAAGCAAAAGAACAGATCCTTCAGGACCGTAACCAGCAGGAACGGGAGAACAGGGAACGCCGCACAGAACTGCAGCGTTATGAAAGCCGTGTAAGCAAAAAAGAAGAGCTTTTAGACCAGAGAGCTCTGGAATTTGAAAAAAGGGACAAGGAATTTGCAGCACAGGTAGATGAAATGCAGAAAAAGCAGGCTCATCTTTCACAAAAGGAAGAGCAGCTCCGTTCTGAGCTCGAAAGAATTTCAGGACTTACTGCAGAAGAGGCAAAAACCCTCATCATCAAGAATCTTGAAAACGAAGCCCGCCATGACGCACAGGCTTTGCTCAACAAAATTGATCAGGAAGCACAGCTCAATGCTGAAAAAAAAGCACAGGAAATCCTTATTTCTGCTATTCAGCGTGTTGCAACAGAAACTACAAGCGAAATCACAGTTGCCACAGTTTCACTTCCTAGCGATGAAATGAAGGGACGAATCATCGGTCGTGAAGGCCGCAACATCCGTTCACTTGAAACACTTACAGGCGTAGACATCATCATTGATGATACTCCTGAAGCAGTAGTTATTTCGTGCTTTGACCCGGTACGCAAGGAAATCGCAAGAATTGCCCTTGAACGACTTATTATCGACGGACGTATTCATCCGGCAAGAATTGAAGAAATCGTACAGAAGGTTACACGCGAAATTCAGCAGAAAATCTACGAAGAAGGTGAAAAAGCCCTCTTTGAACTTGGACTTCACAACCTTGGACAGGATGCAATCAGGGCAATCGGACGCCTTTACTTCAGAACGAGCTACGGTCAGAATGTTCTTACACACTCTAAGGAAGTTGCAGAACTTGCAAGCCTTCTTGCCGCTGAAGTTGGAGCAAACAGAGACCTTGCAAAACGTGCAGCCCTCCTCCATGATATTGGTAAAGGTGCAGAAAGCGACAGTGATCAGAACCATGCAGAAGTCGGTGCAGAAATGGCACGCAAGATGGGAGAAGATCCACGCGTAGTAAATGCAATTGCAGCACACCATAACGACTGTGAAGCACAGACTATTGAAGCTGTAATCGTACAGATTGCAGACGCAATCAGTGCAGCACGCCCGGGTGCAAGACGTGAGACAGTAGACAACTACGTAAAACGCCTTGAAAACCTTGAAGAAGTTGCAAAGAAATTCAACGGTGTTGAACAGGCATACGCAATTCAGGCTGGTCGTGAACTGAGAATTCTTGTAAATAACGAGAAGATTCCAGATGCTGATGTTAAAGATCTTGCAAAACAGATTGCAAAACAGATCGAAACAGACCTTAAGTATCCTGGAAGAATCAAAATTACAATGATCAGGGAAACTCGCATTATTGAATATGCAAGATAAGTAAACTTTATAAAGGGGCGGTTAAAATCCGCTCCTTTTTACTTTTAAAACGCCAGATTTTTTATAAACATTTCATTAAACTTTTCATCCATAGCAAGATCAAGTGAAACGCATTTTTCAATATATTCAAAGCACTTTTTTTCAAGCTGAGGATTTATAAGGATTTTTGAGGCACCGTTTAAGCTTGTATTTCCGCACTTTTTAATTTCAGAAAAAAATGAAGAAGGAAAAAGAGATAATCTTTCAGCTTCTGTTTCATTCAATTTTGAACCAAATGCTCCTGAAAGATACAAAACTCCATTCTTTACGCCGCTGTGAGCAGAAAGAAGCTCAAGACCTGTTTTAAGGGCACTTTTTGCAAGCTGAATATTCCGCACATCTTTTTGAGAAATATAAAGATGCGGATAAACATATTTTTTATCTTCACCGTTTTCAAAAGCACCGTCTTTTAACAAACTGCCTTCTTCTAAAAAGTGAGAAATTTCAGAAATCACACCTGTTGCGCAGAAACCTTTGGGCTCTTTATCCCCAATAATTTTTCCATGCTGATAAACAGCTCCTTCAACAGCAGGAAGACCACATTCTATGCCAAAGCCTTCAAAACAAGGACCGGCCGCCGCAGAAGTGCACAAAATCGATTTTTTAAGTGCATCATAAACCGCAATTTCACAGTTTGTTCCGATATCGCACAGAAAAGCATTATTTTTTAAGCTGAAAAAATCTAAATCAACAAAAGAAGAAACAATATCGCCGCCTACAAAAGGAGTTGCCGGTGGAACAAAAAAAACATCCCGCGAATCCTCTGTAGTTTTATAAACAAGACCTTCAGGCACAGAAAAAGGAAACGCACTTAACGAAGAAACGCTAACGTTCTGCAGCAGAGAAAGCATACAGGTATTTGCGCTGATTACAACCCGCTTAATTAATCCGAAGCTTTTTTCAGCTTGAACAATAATTTCTTTCAGCTGATTCTCAATGATTTTATGCAGGATTTTAAGGCCATTTTCTTTTAGCGAAAAACTTATTCTGCTTACAACATCCATTCCAAATTCACTCTGCTGATTAAGCTGCTTTACGGATGCAATTTTTTTCTTTGAATTAAGATCAAAAATATCTGCTTCAACAGTTGTAGTCCCGATATCAAAAGCAATCCCCTTTTCTGAATCTTTAAATTGTAAAAGCTCTTCAGTCTCTAAAGTGAAATTAACTTTTTTTTCAAGAAACTTTGCAGCACCTTCTTCTAAACAAAGGCCGCAATGAACACAACGGGAACAAATCATTCTATAATGCTAAATTAAAATCTTGAGAAAGTCAAAAACTTACTATAAAATATGTATTAATGCGGAAGTTAAAAATAGTATCTAACGCCCTGCTTTCACTTTTTTTTCTGGGCATAACAATTTCCTGTGTATCGACCTCAGGAAAAAAACATGAATCTCAAATCACACTTACATTTGCTGGCGATATTATGGCTCACGGTCCGAATGTAAAAGGAAGATTTCCGGAAATCTATGAAGACATCAAACCGATTCTTGATGAAAGTGATTTAAATTTTGCGAATTTTGAAACTCCTGTAACTGATTCTAAGCCTTATTCAGGATATCCTTTTTTCAATGTAAAAAATGAATATGCACAGGCCGCTATAGATGCAGGATTCAATGTATTCAGCCTTGCAAACAATCACTCAAATGACCAGATGGCAGAAGGTCTTAATTCAACGCGTGATTTTTTCGCATCAAAAAAAAATATTTATTCTGCAGGAATTAAAAATAAAAACAACGATCCGCTGACTTATTCACTTATTGAAAAAGACGGCTGGAAAATTCTTTTTGTTGCAGTAACAGAACTTGTAAATCATGGAGAGTCAACATCGCTGATGGACTACTATCCGTGGAGCAGAAAAAGCTGGACTAAATTAAAAGAAGACCTTACTTCGCTCAAAGATTCTGTTGAGCACGATATGTTTATAGTAAGCTTTCACAACGCAGAAGAAGAATATGTTCTTTCTGTAGAAAAATCTCACCTTAAACTCTACGACGAAATAATCGAACTTGGAGCAGATGTACTTTGGATCAATCACGCACATGTTCCGAAAACCTGGAAAGTTCTGTATGATGAGAACAATATTCCACGCAAAGTAATTTTTTACGGAATGGGAAATACAATAAGTGCACAAAGAACAAAGCCTTCCTGGGACATGCCTGATTCACCGCGGGATTATACAGGAGACGGATTTCTTGCAACTGTAAAATTTGAAAAACAAAAGGACGGAATCAGAATCAAACAGCTGAAACCTTACGAGATAACGACGTATATTACAAAAGACAAATTTTATTTCATCAGATTGATGAATGATGAAACTATACAAAAACTCAGAGATTCAAAAGAAACAAAATGGGCTGACTATCTGAGTGAAAGAAAAAAAATTGTTGATAAAATTAAAGGAATAGAAATATGGCAATAGATTACAAAAAATTACCAGTATATGAACAGAAAGATGTAATTCTAAAAGCACTAAGCGAAAATCAGGTTATTGTAGTTCAAAGTCCAACAGGCTCAGGAAAAACAACACAGCTTCCGGTTATTCTTCACGAAGCAGGCTACAGCGAAAAAGGAGTAATTGCAGTTACACAGCCTAGAAGAATCGCAGCATTAAGCGTAAGTGAATTCATCTCAAAGCAGCTTAAAACTAAATATCCAGGTCTTGTCGGCTACAAGATGCGTTTTGAAGACAAGACAGATTACACAACAAAAATTAAAATCATGACTGACGGAATTCTGCTGCAGGAAATGAAGCTTGATCCTTACATGAGCAAATATTCTGTAATCATGGTTGATGAAGCTCACGAGCGAAGTTTGAATATTGATTTTGTACTCGGTCTTTTAAAACGAGTTCTTGCAGTCAGGAAAGATTTTAAAGTGATTGTAAGTTCGGCAACAATGAATGCAGAAAGCTTCAGCGCATACTTTGGCGGCTGCCCTATCGTAAATATTGAAACACAGACTTTCCCTGTAACGATGATTTATGATCCTCCTGCAATTGCAGCTACAACTACAACAGAAACAGGCTGTGAAGCTCTTCTTGAAAAAATTGAAACTACAGTTGACCGCGTTCTTGATAATAAAGAAAACGGAGATATTCTTATATTTCTTCCGGGCGAAAAAATCATCAAGGACTGTATGCAACGACTTTACAACTCTCCGTTCAAAAATAAAATTCACATTGTTCCTTTATACGGCCGGCTGCCGAAAGAAGAACAGGAAAAAGTTTTTGACAGTGCACCGTTTGGGAAAAAGAAAGTTGTAATAAGTACGAACATTGCAGAAACATCAATTACAATCAACGGAATTACAACAGTCATCGACTCAGGTCTTGCAAAACTGAATTTCTATAGTCCGCGTACATTTACTTCAAGTCTCAATGAAACTCCGGTTTCAAGAGCAAGCTGCAATCAGCGTCGTGGGCGAGCAGGACGAGTTTGCGAAGGTACATGTTACCGTCTTTTTTCTCGCAAGGATTTTGACACAAGACAGGAATACACAACAGAAGAAATTTACAGAACAGATTTAAGTGAAGTTGTTTTAAGAATGGCGGAACTTGGAATCACAGATTTTGAAAGTTTTGATTTTATTTCACCACCGCAGCACGAAGGACTTGTAGGAGCTGTAAACACACTGAACATGCTTGGTGCACTTGAAAAAGACGGCTCACTCAGTTCAATCGGAAAGATGATGGTTGAATTCCCGCTTGAACCACGAATCTCAAGAATTATTGTTGAAAGCATAATGCGTTATCCTGATGTACTTGAGGAAGTTATTATTGCAGCATCTTATTTGAGCACACAGTCGCCATTTGTCCTTCCAGTCGGTGAAGAAATGGATGCACGTGCTGCTCATCATGCATTCCGCGATATTCAGGGAGACTTTGTTTCTTACGTAAAGCTCTTCAGAACATACATGAGCATGAAAGATAAAGCTCAGTTCTGCAAAAACAATTATCTTGATGAAAAAGTAATGGCTGAAATTTTAAACATAAAAGAACAGCTTGAAGAAATCGTCGGAAACAGAATGCAGCTTCCAATAACAGGTGGCGGCAGCATGGACAACTATCTCTGCTGTATTTCAAGCGGAATGATTCAATTTGTCTGCATCCGCGATGGACGTGAAAATTACAGAAGCCTTACACAGGACAAAATTTCAATTCACCCTGGATCTAACATGTTTAAAGTAAATCCGCTTTACATTGTTGCAGGTGAAATTGTAAGAACATCCAGAATGTTTGCAATGAGCGTTTCTCCGCTTACCAAAGCAATTCTTTCCAAAATAGATCCAAACCTTGAACGTCAGCTTTCTGCAGTAAGAAGTGACAAAGGGAAAAGCCTTACAGGAAATCTTGAATACAGAGGAACAACTTTCAGCGAAGATAACAGAAAAGTTGGAAAAGACGATTCAAAAAAGAAAAAGAAAGGTAAAGAAGATAAAGAGCAGGAAGGAGATTCTATCTGTATCGGTGGAACAACATTCTTTATCAGCAAAATTAAAGGTAAAAAAACAGTTCAGCTTCCATGGCATGAATTTAAAACTGCAATCATGGCAGAAAAAAATGAAAATCTTCTTGCACAGATTGCGGGGCTTCGCGGAACCATTACATACAAAAAAGGCTACAAACTCTTTGACGGAGAAAAGATGGAAATCATCATGAAATCATCAAAGCTTTTGAATCTTGATCCGCTTGAAGAAAACAAATGGCCTAGAAAGATGAACATAAATATTTTTGAAGGCGACACGAACGTAACCGGTCTTACAAGATGCCTCGACTGCATAATGCGCGTTACAGAAGCAAAACGTTCTTCAAAAGAATATGGATTTGTATGTCTTTTTACAGACGGAAACGGAACATACTGGTTTAAGGTTTCAAGAGGATTTGCAACCGCACTCAACGAAAGCCTTGCATCACTTGAAAAACTCATAGATGATGCAAATACACTGAATCTGAATGAAGCCCAGAAAGAACAAATAAATATTATGTACAGACAATTAAACAGCATGTACGAATAATGCTTAAAAACTGATTATAAAATTATTGAGCACCGGTTACCGCATCGACTGCAGGGGCCGGTGTTTCTTTTTTTGAAACACGTGAAACAGAATAACCTGCGGCTTCGAGAATTTTTTTAGCTTTATTTGCATTAGCATTTCTCTTTTTTGGATTGATGCGCTTTTTATTTTTTTCAGACTCTTCTTCCGTTTCATCCTCAAGAGCATCCTGAGCAATCTTATTAACTTTATCAGAAAGACTTGAATAATGTCCCTTTGCCCAGATATCAAGTCCTGTACCCTGAGTTGCAACATCCGCGTGATCAAGATAAACCTCACAGATTTCACAGTAGCTGCTTCTTCCGTATTTTGCAAATTCTTTTCCAAGTGCATAGCGCAAAGATTTCTGAGCATCTTTTTCCATTGTAGATTTAGCAAGCTCGATTATTTCCTTTGTACCTGCATTATCATATTCCAAAAGAGCAGCTGCAACTTTTGCTTTTACGCCATCACCTGTTTTCTTATCTGTAATGAGGCTTACAAGATATTCATTTCCTTCTGAAGTATTGAATTTTGCAATAGTCTTGTAACACTTTTCTTTAACAACTTTTTCTTCACTTTTATCCTTACAGCGGTAAATCAAATATGGAACAGCCTCCTTCATTTCTTTTTCTTCAACACAATTGATTGCCTCAAGACGCACCTTATACTGATTATCTCTCAAAGCCTGAATTATCAATTTTTTAGATTGTTCTGTATCAAAATGAGAAAGTCCCTTAAGAATATAACCGCGGAAATTTGAATCATTTGTTTCAAAAAGTTTAAGAAGAATTTCTTCACTTTCAGGCTTTTCCATTGCACCAATTGCTTCAGCAGCATACATTCGGACAAAAGAATTTTCATCTTCATTCTGTGCTATTTCCGCAAGCTTATCCCATGTTTCAACAGCTTTAATTCTTCCAAGAACACGCATCAAAGACTGTCTCTGACTTACAGAAAGATCATCACGATCAAGATATTCTGCAAGGAACTGTGCTTCATCACTTCCGCCGAGTTCTCCCAAAGCAGAAAGTGCACCGTTAAAATATCCATCTTCTTCTTTATCTACAAGATCAACAAGGCCGGGAACTGCTTCAACAACTTTTGTATCTGCAGCATACTTAAAACATGCATCAACCAGATCAGTGCGGTGATCATAAGGATCATTTATAACTTCACAAACATAATCTTTAAGACACGGATCCTTGAGCTTCGTAAAATATCCAAAGATCTTAATTCTGATATTCATATCTTTCGTTTCATAAAAGAGATCATAAATTTCATCTACGAAACGAGTGTCTTCATTTTTTGTAAGCTCATCAAGAAGCTCTGAGATCTGACCCTCAAGCCCGTACTTAAATGTATCAGAACATTCTTCTTTATAATTTTCAGATTTATCTTCATAGGTTTTTTCAGAAGATTTATGAGAAGGACGAACTTTTGAAGGAACGATTTTTTCTTTTGTATATTTATAAACAGAATCTTTATTGTCTTTTTTTTCAGAATCCGATGGATCCGCAAATATAGCAGAAGATAATAAAGCTAAAACTGAAAATGTCAAAATCAATTTCTTCATATTAAATCCTTAAAAAATATTCTCAATATCATTTAAAATAATTATCGGCATAAATGTTACAGTTCATTTGAATGAAAATTCTGGAGAAATTCTTTTCTGTATTCTTCAAACCTGTTTTCCGAAATTGCAAGCCTGATTTCTTTCATCATATTGTGAAGGAAATAAAGATTGTGATAAGTTGCAAGCATACTTGAAAGGATTTCCTGTTCACGGAAAATATGACGCAAATATGCACGAGAATACGTTCTGCAGACTTTACAGTTACAGGTGCTGTCTATTGGTGAAAAATCATGTTCAAAACGTTTCTGTTTGATTGAAAGCATTCCTTTTTTATTAAAATAAAGACCATGTCGCGCAACTCTTGTAGGTGCAACACAGTCAAACATATCGATTCCGTTTGAAACAGCTTCAAGAATATATTCAGGAGTTCCAATTCCCATTACATAGCGTGGTTTATCTTCAGAAAGGAACTGGACTGTATACTGAAGCTTTTCCGCAAAAATTTCAGCAGGTTCCCCTACACTCAAACCACCGATTGCAAGACCCGGAGTTTCAAGGGAAGAAACAAATTCTGCACTCTGCTTTCTTAAATCATCAAAAAAATTCCCCTGCACAATTGGGAAGAGAATTCCTTTATAACCTTTTTCCCGCTGAACATTCCATTCTTTGATTGCCCTTACAGCCCACTCACTTGAAAGACGCAATGCAATCTGAGCTTCTTTTTTTTCAACACCATACCCAGAGCAGACATCAAGCTGCATCTGAATATCACTGTTTAATTTCACCTGAGTCTGCACAACATTTTCCGGAGTAAAAAAATGCTTACTGCCGTCGATGTCACTTCTAAATTCAACACCTTCTTCTTTAATCTTCCTGAGCTTTGAAAGAGACCAGACCTGGAATCCGCCGGAATCAGTTAAAAAGTTTCTGTTCCATTTTGTAAATCCGTGGAGACCGCCACCTTCATCAACAATATCAGCACCCGGGCGAAGGTACATGTGATACGTATTTGCAAGAATAATCTCAAATCCGATTTCTTCAAGATCATCCTTTGTAAGAGCTTTAACTGTACCTTTTGTTCCAACGGGCATAAACACAGGAGTCTGAACATCACCATGTGGTAAATGAAGAACTCCATTTCTGGCCTTTGATTTTTCATCCTTATGATTTATGTCAAAAATTTTTTCTATCATATTATTCCTGCAATATTTTTTCATATTATAAACTAAGTTCGTGCATAATGTAACAAGACACCGCTTAAAAATATAAAAAGTACAACCGGCGACCATGCACCAAGAAGCGGCGGGAGTGCACCAAATTTTGCCATAAGCATTGTAAGCATCTGGGTGATATAAAAAAGAACAACAGAAGATGCACAGCTAGCAAGACTCACAAGGAGAATATTCTTTTTTGTTTTTCCGCTTAAACCTACAGCAAGAAAAACAACAATGCAGACAACAAACGGAAACGAATACTTTTTATAGTAGACCGATTTTGCTTCTGCAGAAGGAAGTCCTGCTTTTTCAAGATGCTCAATATATTCACGAGCTTCTTTTGCAGTTACTTCTTCAACTGAAATAACATTATTTCTGAAAGTTTCAGGAGGCTCAACAAGACGCAGTGAAAGATCTGCTTCAAAAGGAACAGGAAGAACCTCATCATTTTTTACTTTATATTCAAAAGGAGATGAAAGCATCCAGTGATCATTCTGCCAGGATGCGGAATCAGCGTAAACAAGAGACTGAAAATTTTTATTTTTATCACGGAACATAACATACAGAGAATAAAGCCGTCTCACGTTGTCATCGTAAAAATCAGCCTTGTAAATTATATTTCCCTCTTCTGCCATGATTACGATTTTATCGCTGTTTTTTGCATTCGAAATATTCATGTATGCTTTTTGCATTGAAACTTTTTTTGAATAAGTTGGAACTACAACCTTATCTTCAAAAAAAAACATTCCGAAAGACATCAGAATGGAAACAATAAAAAGCGGAAATGAAAATCTTAAAAGTGATATACCTGACGCAAATATTGCAAGAAGTTCATTTCTTGAATATAGGCTGCTGAGTGTGTATGACACTGCAAAAAGAACAGCAACAGGAACCGAATACCAGACTGCTTTCGGAACATAATACAGAGAAATTTTCAAAATAACTTTTGCAGGTGCATTACGCGAAATGTACCCCCAGATATTCAAAAGTAAATCTGTGAGACAAAGAACAAGCACAAAGAAAAGCATTGAAGCTAAAAAGACAAGAAAAAATTTTTTAAGCAGATAGAATACAAGTTTCATTTTCTTCTTAACCTCAGATAAAGAAGGATACCGGTTGCACCTAAAACAAAATTTGGAGTCCACATCATCCAGAAGCCGTTGTATCCGCTCCTGATTCCGAACATCTGACCTAAAATAGAAGCGGCCCAGTACAAAACAGAAATTAAAATTCCAAAAATCAATCCGAGAGTAAGTCCGTCTTTTCTGCCAAAAATTAAAGCCAGAGGTAAAGCAAGAAGAGCAAAAAAGATTGACCCGAACGGCATTGAAAACTTTCTGTTATATTCAAGAATGTAAGAATTAAGTTTTCTTTTTTCAATATTCGGGTCCTTCTTTCGTTTTTTAATTTCTTTTCCAAGGTCCCAGGATGTCATTTCTCTTGGTTCAATCTCGTATTTTTTTTCCATGATTGATTCTTCAAAAACATTTAAACTCATGCTATCACTTTCAAGAACATCGTAAGTTAATTTATTGCTGTTTTCAAAACTAAGAACGAGCGGCTTGTTCATTGTAAGCTTCATAAGAACACCATCATCTTTAGATTTTTTTACACCACTCTCTTTTGAAATAATTACACGCTGCTTATTTTTTTCTTTCGTATCAAAAATTACAAGATCACTGACTTTATTTTTTTTTACATCACCAAGGATTAAAGTTGCATCATTAAGTCTTTTAATAGATTTTGATTCAAGTTCGATTGCAGGATTGCTTGCGATGATTTCATTTCTCATTTTGTTGAATTTTAAATTTCCAAGAGGAAGAAAATAATCATTCATTACAAAACTGAAAAGAGCAATTGCAGTTCCAGCAGAAAGCACGATTGCAAGAATAAGAGAATAACGCTGACCGCTTGCCCTGAAAATTAAAAATTCATTATCCGTAACAAGACGACCAAGACACATTAAAAAACCTACAAGAGTTGCAAACGGTGCAGACTGAGCAATTACCGCCGGAAGACTGTACCAGATTAAAAGAAGTACACTGCCTAATGGAACTCTTTTTTTTAAAACTGTTTCCGCAAGAAGAAGAATCTGATTAACAAAAAAAACGACAAAGAAAAAAGCAAAGCAAACAAGAAAATACAGAAACAGTTCTCTAAAAAAATATTTTATCAGTATGTGATTTCCGACATTTTTCAGATTGTAAATCTGTCTGGCTGCAAAAGAAACTATTTTTTTACAGGATATTTTTTCCCCGATCCAGAAAATCAGAATGTAAAAATTTTTTCTGTACTGATAGTTTTTTACAGGCTTATATATTTTTCTTTTAAAATACAAAACAGCAAAAACATACTGTCTGTAAAACGCAACCCGCAGAGTATCAATTCTGTCAAATAAATCAGAAAGATTAAAACTCATCTGCTAATTTATTTTGTACCTGTACTACCGTAACCACCGGCACCACGTTCTGTATCACTAAGTTTATCAACAACTTTAAAATCACCAAGAGTGACAGGAGCAACAATTATCTGAGCAATTCTGTCTCCGTTGTTTACAGTAAAATCTTCATCACCAAGATTTATAAGCAAAGCCATAAGTTCCCCGCGGTAATCGCTGTCAATTGTTCCTGGAGTATTAAGAACTGTAATTCCATTTTTAAGAGCAAGACCGCTTCTTGGTCTAAGCTGGATTTCATAACCTTCAGGGATTTCAAAAAACAAACCTGTTGGAATAAGTTTTCTTTCGCCCTTTTTAATTACAACCGGAGAATCAACACATGCACAAACGTCAGCACCTGCAGCACCCGCAGTTTTGTAACATGGAATCGAAACACCTTCTTTTGCAACAACTTTAATTTCAATTTTATTCATTTTATTATTTCCTCAAATTTTTCTTTATTTCTTTTCTTGCTTTCATAGAAATTTTTGATCCGTATAAAACCAAATTCATTCTGTCAAACGAAAGAAGATTTTTTACAAATTCGATTATATCATTTTTATTTATAGAACGTAAGGAGCTGATAAATTCCTGAGTATCCATAAGTTCAAATCCCATCGAATAAAAATTCCAGAGACGACGCATTAAGAAAGCAGAATTAATTTCATTCATAATTTCAGTCCCGGAAATACGCTCAACGGCAATATCAATTTCATCCTGAGAGATTTCTTTTTCAACAAGATTTTTTAATTCACTCAAAAGACTTCTGCATGATTCAACAGAATTCTTTTTTTCACAGACAAGATAAGCAGCCCACAAACCGGCATTTTCATAAGTCGTAAAAAAACTGCCGACAGAATAACAAAGCCCAAGATGTTCCCTAAGCTCAAGAAAAAGTCTGGAACTCATGCTGTCACCGGTAACTGCATCAAAAACCATCAGGCAAAGATAATCTTTATAAGACAAAGGCTTCTCCAGCGGGAAAACTGCAAAGATCTGCTCCTGACCAAACTTTGCCTTTACAACAGAATGCCCGCTCTGCCAGTTAACTGCTTGAGGGAAATGACTATTCTTAAAAAACTGAACCGAAGGCTTTTTTACAGGAAGTTTTTCAAGCTGAGTGACAAGAACATCTTTTTGAAAATTTCCTGCAACGATTACAACAAGCTCGCCGTTTACAAAATATTTTTCATACCATGCTTTCATCTGCTCTCTTGTAATCGATTCAACATCTTCTACAGTTCCAGTGATTGTCCGTGAAATATCCTGATTGGGCCAGATACGACGAGCAATCTCATCCATTGAAGAATCATCAGGATCATCTTCTACAGAATAAATTTCATTTTCAACGACACCCTTTTCTTTTTCAAATTCTTCTTCAGGAAAATTACAGTTGCAGGAAAGATCGCAGATAGTTTCAAGAGCAATAGAAAAGTTTTCTTTTTTTTCTACAGGAACAGAACAGCAGATACTTACATTTTCCCGCTCAGTCCAGGCATTTGTAATTCCACCCATTCTGTCAAATATTCTTGAGATTTCAATATTTGACTTTTTTTCAGTTCCTTTAAAAAGCATATGCTCTGTAAAATGGCTGATTCCATATTCACCTTTTTTTTCAAAGCGGCTTCCGACTGAAAAATAAAAACCGATTGTCGCAACTTTTGAATTTTCAACACTCTGCGTAATCAGTGTAACATTATTTTTTAAAACAGATTTTTCTATACTCATCGATTGAATTATAGCAGATTTAATTTTTTTATGCACAACAATGCCATATTCAAAATACAACAAAGTTTCAAATTGATTTTTATGATGAATTATAATAGATTAAGATTTATGGAAACAGAAAATACCGGCACAAGAATTACATGGGTTGATACAGCACGAGGAATTGGAATTTTTCTCGTAATACTTGCACACGTTCCTGTAAAAGATTTCTATGGATTCTCAATTGTAAGGTGGATTTATATATTCCACATGCCACTGTTTTTTTTCCTTGCAGGGCTTACACATAAAAAGGCTGAACTCAATGTTACTGCAAAAAAATCTTTCAGGCAGCTTGTAATTCCATACATAGTGCTTTATGTAATAACATGCATTTTCTGGATTCTAAAATCGTACTTTGTTCACCCTGAAAAATTTCAAACTGCAGCACAAGTTTTAAAAATAATCAGGGAAGATTTTCTTGGAATGATTTTTGTTACCGGACTCAACACACGATACAGCGTTCATGAAAATCCAGTACTCTGGTTTTTAATCTGTCTTTTCTGGTGCAAAATAATTCATTCAATTTTTTACAGAAAAAATAATGAAGACAACATAAAAGCAAATATTTGCGTAACAGCAATTTTTTTAACTATTGCATTTGTAATCAGAAAATTAAATATTCCGTCGTTCACAAAAATTCTCGTTGATGATGACGTCTCAAAAGTTGCAGATAATTTCATTCCGCTTTCAATCGGTTCCATAACTCTTGCATATCCGTTTTTTTACACGGGAACTTTATTAAAAGAAAAATTTTTCAAAAATGATACTGAAGAAAAAAAATCTTCAATTGCAATAAAAACATTTTTGTTTTTTACGCTAACTACATTGTTCTACTGCATAAACACAGATAACATAAACATAAACCACAACCGCTACGG
>AUXO016909795.1_pt1 | contig 17137 bp, 15 predicted proteins | sample 768731 | NCBI WGS metagenome assembly AUXO01 (sample SAMN02715735, study PRJNA202380) | gut metagenome | biome: sheep rumen | host: Ovis aries | place: New Zealand: Palmerston North
CGCTGTATCTCATTGAAAATTAAGAATTTAATTAATGTTCTGGAAAATTTAACCGGACACTAGTGAAAATGAATAAAAAAACAATTATAATCGGAACATTTCAAACAAAGGATGAAGCTACACTTAGACAAGTAATGGAAGAAGCCTTTAAGTGTGGAATTTATTCTTTTGATACAGCTCCTAGTTATGGAACAGAAATAATACTGGGTAAAAACATTGCTTTCTTAAGCAAAAAGTACGAAGTGAACCGTGAGAAAATACTGATAAGCGATAAAATTGACGATGACCAAATGTACGAGTCGAAAGGAGATATCAGAGGGTATGTAGAGCAGGCTCTATTAAAAATGAATCTAGAATATATAGATACGCTGTTTATTCATTGGCCTTTTGAAAAGTATTTAGATAAAACGTGGGAATGTATATGCAGACTGAAGGATGATGGACTAATCAGGAAAACTGGCTTGTGCAACATCAGAGTACGTCATCTTGAGGGCTTACATGAGAGGACAGGATCTTTGCCGGACGTGGTCCAAATCGAACGTCATCCATTGAGAACATGTTATGATGAAATTAATTATTGCAAAATGCACGGAATTTCTGTCCAAGCTTATTCTCCTCTATGTAGGATGGATGAAAAAATTTTAAAAAATAAGGATATATTATCACTATCTGAAAGGTATAGTAAGAGCATTGCACAAATAATTCTTCGTTGGCATATTGATACAGGTGTTGTGCCTGTCTTTATGACTACAAAGGCAGAGAGAGTGCACCAAAATTGCGACATTTTTTCTTTCTCTTTGGATAAAGAAGATATTATCAAAATCGATAAGCTGAATCAGAATTATAAAATCTTTTTAGAATCTTATTGTTGTCCAGGTTTTTAATAGAAAATGTAATGTGGATAGTTATAACAATTGCAATTGTTTCCTTTGTAATTGCAATTAGATTGAATATAATAATAAAGAAAAAGGTAAGCAATCAGAGATTTAGATTGTTCGATGATAGAAGAAGAAATTTTGATTGCTTGGTTATTGGTATTCCTAACAAAGAAATTATCTTAAATAAAGAGGGAACATACTATGCGCTTTGGCAGAATCGGAGCCTTTATGCATCCTATGTTATTTTAAGAGCTCTTTTTAGCCTCCTTAAAGAAGATGGTAATGGCGTAGTAAAAATTTACACGAACCGGAAATGTGATGGGATGGGTTATTTTGATTATGCAATACTCCATAGCCGAACTATAGAAGAAGAGCGTTGCTCGCCCAATGTTTTTATTAGAAGACTGCCCCTGCTTTTTTATATTACACAGCGTTTTCAATCCTTCATCTGTCAAAAGCAAATTAGTAACGATAGGTACGATTTATTGTGTAAAAACATAACTGAATTTTGCAAAAATCGAAATATAAAAGTTAATATAATCGAAATATAAGTTTTATGAGCTATTTCTATTCAGCAGAGAGAAATGTCCAGATGGTCGTTTCTCTATTAAAGTATTACAATATATCAAGAGTGATAGCCTCCCCTGGTGCTACCAATATTCCTTTGGTGGTAAGTATGCAGATAGATCCTTTTTTTAAAATGTATTCTTGTGTGGATGAAAGATCTGCTGCATATATGGCAGTAGGAATGGCAGAAGAGACTGGAGAGCCAGTTGTTCTAAGTTGTACAGGAGCAACCTCCTCTCGTAATTATATGCCAGGCCTAACAGAGGCTTATTATAGAAAGCTTCCAGTTATTGCAATCACTTCGTCACAAGATGAAACACTTATTGGACATTTGATTGCTCAGGTTACAGATCGGCGAAATCCTCCAAAAGATGTGGCTATAGAAAATTTTCATATTCAGAATATTCGAAATGGCGTTGATGAATGGGATTGTACACTAAAATTGAACAGAGCTTTCCAGTTGTACAAGTTGAAGTGTGGACCCGTTCACATCAATCTGGCTACAGGTACAGGCAACGGTAATTATCAAGTAAAAGAACTGCCAAAGGTAAAGACAATCGATTATTATGTAGAGAAAGATAAATTTCCTACAATACCACCAGATAAGCGAATAGCAGTTTTTGTGGGTTCACATAAGATTTTTACCGATAATGAATTGTTAGTAATCGATAGGTTCTGTGAATGTTATAATGCTGTGGTTTTCCATGATCATACAAGTGGATATAAAGGAAAATATGGTGTACAGTTTGCGCTAATTGGGGCACAAGATACAACTATAGAGAATATTAGCTATGTAGATATCCTTATACATATTGGGGAGGTTTCTGGTGACTATGATACGCTACAGCAATTACATGCAAGGGTTGTATGGCGTGTGAATGATGATGGGTTAGGCCGTGACACATTCAAGAAACTTGAGAAAGTATTTTGCGTGGACGAAGAGTGCTTCTTTTCTAGAATGATTCAAGGAAAAACACCAAGTGAAACATCGTACTATAATGAATGTAGATTGGTATATGATGAGTTAATAGATAAAGTACCTGAGCTGCCCTTCTCAAATATTTATATAGCTCACAAATTGTCAGGCTTATTGCCGAAAGAAAGTACTGTCTATGTTGGTATTCTCCACTCTTTGAGGAGCTGGAATTACTTCGAATTGTCAGATCAGATAAAGACTGTTTGTAATGTCGGAGGATTTGGGATAGATGGTATTGCGTCTTCTATGATTGGTGCATCATTTACAGATCCTAATAGGCTGTTTTATGCTTTCTTAGGTGATTTGTCTTTTTTCTATGACATGAATTGCCTGGGCAATAGATGTATAATGCCTAATATAAGGATAATGGTTATAAACAATGGGCACGGGCAGGAGTTTCAGATGTATAATAGAGCAGGAGCGTTTCTTGGTGAGGACGTAAATAAATACGTTGCAGCAGGGGGGCACTTCGGTAAGATGTCAAAAGACCTTCTCCGTCATTATGCACAAGATTTAGGCTTTGAATATCTATCAGCTGAAACAAAAGAAGATTTTGATATGAATTATCCAAAATTCATTGACCCGAAAATTGGACTATCTCCCATTTTATTTGAAGTGTTTACACAACAAACCGATGAAAACTTGTCACTAAAGATGATTAGAAATATTAAGGTTGACATGACTAATTTGTTAAAAGGTAAAGCGCGAAAAACAATAAGCAAGATTAAACGTACTATACTACCATAGATTATGAATGTAAGAATTCTTTCTTATCAAAATGCTCAGAACTTTGGAGCATTATTACAGGCATATGGCTTGATGAAAACCGTGCAAAAGCTTGGATATCAGGATGTATGTTTTCTTAATTATAATCCGGATTATTTGAAGAGAAGATATAGATTGTTATGGCAGTTATTTCCTTCTCAAAAGAATATTAAATCATTTATTCTTTTTTTAGTAAACACTCCTTTTATAATCTTTAATAGAATAAGAAGGAATTACGTATTTAATAAAAGTAGGAGTAGACTCTTAGTTCAAGATAATAAAGAGTTGTCACGATTGGAAGATTTTAAAGATATTGAATGTGAAACTCTTATATGTGGTAGTGATCAAATTTGGAGCACTTGGATAACGGGGGAACCTGATCCTGTATTTTATGGGGTAGGTGACTACAAGAATATTAAGTGTAGAATAGCATATGCGCCAAGCACGGAATTGTCAACATTTGAAAACCCGCTGTTTGTAAAAAAGATGAATGCGCTATTAAAAAACTTTGATTATTTGAGTGCTAGAGAGAATAGTGTTAAGGAACATCTGCAGGAAATGACAGGAAGGGATGTGGCTTTATGTGTAGACCCAACTATTTTGTGTGGACCAGATGCTTTCCTTGAAATAGCATCGAAGAGATTGGTCAAGAAAGAATATATTTTGGTATATGCTTATAATCCTAAGGATTCTTTGATTAATGATATTATTAAAAGCATACCCAAACATGAGCAATATGAGATTCATTACATATTGTTTGGCAGCTCAGGTCTTTTGGCTACCTTAAACAGAAATTATCATGCAGAAATTTCTATAGAGGAATTCTTGTCTTTATTTAAATATGCCTCTTACGTCGTAACTAATTCTTTTCATGGGCTCGCTTTTTCATTGCTATTTGAAAAGAATTTTAATGTGGGCTATGTGGAGAAAAAGTCAGGAAGATGTGAATCTCTACTTAATGAAATAGGACTTAGTGGTAGATTAATCAAACAAGCTGGGTTTGTATATTGGGAATACCCTGATTATCCAGCTGTAAATGAAAAGATTGCAGAAATCAGGCAGGAATCAATTACTTATTTAAACAAGGCTCTTAATTATACGAAATGAAAAAAAAGTGTATACATTTTATATACGATGAGAAGTTCATCGATGGCGCAATAGAACTAATAGAGACAGACGATAGTTTTATTAACACTTATGCAGTATGTTGTAATCGGGGTAAAAAATGGGCTCCTAAATTTGTGAAGAATCCAAATATTCTTCAAATACAACCCTCTGAGTTGATATGTGAAATATCAAAATATGATTTTGTATTTTTACATTCATTGGCCAGTCTCCCAAATAAATTTATATCACAGATACCTTCTTATGTAAAGGTTATATGGTATGCATGGGGATTCGATTTGTATGAGTGCTATGGGCCATTCCTGCCAATAGAACTTTATATGCCAATAACAAAATCCTTTTTAAGGAAACAGATCAGTCTTCAAGCTTTGTTGAGCAAAATAAGCAATATACGCCATGGTTTTTCAAAGAAAAAAGTATTAGAAAGAATTGATTATTTCTCGGGCGTGTATCCCTATGAATATAATATGTTATCTGAGAAATATTCTTATTTTAATGCGAAACCTTTAGATTTTTATTATGGTCACCTAAATTTCTTTATAAAAGATGAAGTAGACCAGGAGATAAAGCATTCAAAACATAATATAATAATAGGTAATTCTGCAAACCCTACAAATAATCATCTGGACATATTTAAATATATTGATGCTAAAGAAATTGATCCAGAAACAAAGATTATTATACCTCTTAGCTATAGTGGAAATGAACCATATAGAAAAGAGGTGATAAAAAGAGCAAATGAGTTTTTTCCTGGCCATGTAGAATCATTACAGTCATATATGCCACTTAATGATTACCTATCTTTAATTTCAAACTGTAAGATTGCTATATTCGGTCATGAGCGTCAGCAAGCTTCAGATAATATTTTGCTCCAAATTCTATATGGTGCTAAAGTGTATTTATCTGAAAATTCTAGGGCTTTTCCTTATTTTAAACAATTAGGATTCAAAATATACTCATTGCAATCAGATCCAATTACAAACAGTGGATTGTCAGATGAGGATATAATACTGAATAGGCAAATTCTCGTTGAACACTATTCTGAATCTACGCTAATCAGAAGGATAAAGACAATCAATAAGATTCTTAATTCGGATAATTATGACTTCAAAGACATATAGTATTATAATACCACACCATAATTCTCCGGGTTTACTTGATAGATGCATAAAAAGTATTCCTGAGCGAGATGATATCCAGATTATTGTTGTTGATGACAATAGTGCCGATGATAAAAAGCCTGTTATTAAAAGGTCGGATGTCGAAGTGTTGTTTATCAATGCCCAAGACTCGAAAGGAGCTGGACACGCAAGGAATGTGGGAATTGAAAAAGCTATTGGGGAATGGCTCCTATTTGCTGATTGTGATGATTATTTCGCAGATAATTTTCTTTCTGTTTTGGATGGCTATGTTCATTCTGACCAAGATGTAGTCTTTTTCAATTTTAAGTATGTTGATAGTGAAACCGGTTTAGAGTTACCTCAATTAATCATCTCGAGAATAGTCGAAAACTTTGATGGAACTCCTCAAAAGGACAAGGCTCTTAGATATATGAACAATGCGCCATGGTCAAAAATGGTTCGTACTTCATTTGTAAAAAATAACCGCTTCGAGTTTGAGGAAACTATAAATGGAAATGATTTTTTATTTTCATTGCTAGTTGGTCATAATGCAAATAAATATTCGGTAGAGAGAAATGTTGTTTATATCTACACGATGAATCCAACAGGACTTTCTAATAGACGAGTATTTTCAGATCAAGAATTGGCTTGTAAATTGGCATATATAAAAAAGAGACAGATATTATATAAAAAATTATCAATTAAAGGACCCGAAACGTCTTTAATCGGTTTTTTCCTTTATGTCTTAAGGAGAAAAGGTACAGGAGAATTCCTACATGCACTAAAGATCTTAATTAAAAGATTTGCTGATATTTATAAGGGTAGAAATTGTTATTACGATGCCATAATTGGTAAAAAAATTCAAAGCGAAAATGTATCCGAATAAAAAAAAACAAATAACAGGCGATAAGACTTTAGCGGTTTTTTCTTTGATTGTTACGACTCTTTCGCTATTATTATCACCTTCAATTACAATAGGAAAAATACTATCAGTACTTGCTGTTAGCCTTGTGCTATTTCCTCTGTTAAAGAGCTTTAAAACAGGAGACTATCATCTGTCTATTCTATTTTTCTTTATGATAAGTTATGTGCTTGTTCCATTCAACTATTATTGGATGGGATTGCACATCAATTTCTATCAAGAGTGTGAAAATGAAAATACTGTTTTTAAAGCATTGCAAATATTATGCTTGTTCCATTCAATTCTGTTATTAACAATTCGTTTTGCAAAATCAGGAAGGGTGCGTCAAAATGGGCTGTCTGAGGAAAATGATTGGGTGCATATTATATTAATAGCAATAAGTTTAATATTCATTACATTTGGAAGTTCTGGTGAAACAATTTTTGAAACGGGTAGCTATGCGGAATCTTTGGAGGTAAGACATTCATCAACTGTCTTTGCGTATTCAGTGATAACTATTTCAATAGCCTATGTTTACTCTAATACAAAGAGGAAGCAATATATTACCTATTGCGTGGTTGCCTATTTCTGCATTAAGGATCTTTTAATGGGAGGAAGAGTAGATAGTCTGCAACTTCTTTTAGCGTTATTCTTTATTCGCTTGCAATTTGTATTTTCGAGAAAAATGATTATTGTGGCGGCTGTTTCAGGCGCGTTATTCTTTTTGGCGTGGGGAGCATTTCGTTCAGATGTCAATGTGGGATTCATAAATGCTTTGACAGGTAGTATCCCTGGAATGGGAGGGGCAGACTCTCATATTAGTCATCAGTCAGGTACTTCCGCAGAAGTGTATTATTCCTCAATCCGCATATTATGGATGATAGATCATGGAATCTTAAGTATAGGAATTCGTTTACAGGCTCTGTTTTATTTTTTTGTGTCTGCTATCGTGCCTTATTCAATGTTGCCAGATGTGGCTAACTTGAGTTCATATTTGCAATCTACTTACTGGAGCGGTGGAGGCGGATTGGGGCCTGTTTTCTTCTATGCTATTGGGGGATGGATAGGTGTGATTGTATTTTCTTTTTTTATTTCTTATAGTATTAATTTGTTTCAGAAAGCTCGATTGTCCAAATATGCTTACTTTTATGCCGTCCTTGTATTAGCCACGACGCCACGATGGTATGCATATTATCCTGTGCAATTGTTCAAGTTCTGCTTTTTGGGTATGTTGTTGTACATTATCCTAAGTAGATTGTTTAAGTCTAAAGCTTATTATAAAATAGGATCGAGAATTAGGAAGAATGTGTCGTTTTAATAATAATAATAATGATATTCTTAATTAATGCGTCAAATTTAAGGCAGGGTGGAGGTGTCCAGGTTGCACAGAGTGTCTGCTCCCAGTTAAAAAGATTTCGTGAGCATCGTTTTGTTATTGTGCTATCGGAATTGATTGATGACACAAAGATTGAATTTGGTGATAATGCTGTTGTCTTAAAGCATGTCATTAAGCATGACTTAAAAACGATTTTTACAGGAAGGGATTCATATCTTGATAAATTAGTGGAAGTTAATCATGTGGATGCGGTGTTGTCTATCTTCGGCCCGTCAATATGGAGACCGAAGGTACCACATCTTTGCGGATTTGCAAGGGCTCAACTAGTCTTAACTGATTCACCATATTACCAGAGGCTGACATTTAAAGAACGTTTTACATACATGATATGGAAGTGGTTGTTTAAAAAATGTTCGGTTATTTTTTATACTGAAAATGAGTATATATCAAAGATGTTGCCTAAGATATTTGGTGATGTTGAGGTGTTTACTGTGACAAATTATTATAATCAAGTATTCGATATGCCTGAGAGTTGGGAGAAATCTCGCCAGTTGCCTCGTTTTGAAGGAGTTACTTGTCTCTCTGTATCTAACTATTATCGCCATAAAAACTTTGATATTCTCGTTGATGCTGTGAGATATCTTAAAGACGCTCATTCGGATTTCAAAGTTCGTTTTGTACTCACATTTGATGAGGGAGAAATGCCAGTACCAGATGATGTAAAAGATGCTTTTTTGTATATAGGGAAAGTAGGAGTTGACGAATGCCCTTATCTGTATGAACAAGCTGATGTTATGTTCATGCCGACCTTGATGGAATGCTTTACTGCCACATATCCAGAGGCGATGAGAATGGAAGTACCCATTGTTACTACAGATTTAGAGTTTGCTCGTGGTTTATGTGGCGATGCAGCTTGTTATTATAGTGCTGTAGATGCTAAGGCTGCAGCAGAGGCGATATATAAAGTGGCTACGGATGAGGCATGTAGGTCGCAACTTATCGCAAGCGGGAAGGTGCAGTTGAAGAAATTTGATAATTATGAGCAGCGAGCTGAGAAACTAATAGGGATATTGGAAGAAATCTCAAAGAAATAAGTGAAAGTTGTTTATTGTTATATGTTCCGTCGTTTGTTATCACTCTTACTACTATCAGTCCTTTCTCAATATGTTTGTGCCAAGGATGTAACACCATCTGAGATAGGACTTCGAAGTATGGATGGTGTGTCACCAGTGTATTCTGTGGATAGATTATATGACCTGAGAGGGAATACGCTTATACTTCCTAATGGTAGTACCATAGTTTTTAGCGAAATTGGACAACTACAGAATGGTGCGTTAACTGGTAATAATACTTGTATCCAGGCTCCCATAGGTTTGAGATTTAGTAATGTGATATGTACCGGTACTTTTCTGGTCGAAAAGATACTACCTCAGTGGTTTGGTGCTAAAGCGGATGGAAAGAATGATGATACGCGAGCAGTTCAGGCTGCATTGGATATGCAGTCTAAGACGGTGCGTTCCATTTCTAATACTGAATCTAAAGCAGCAACATTTTCGGCTGCAATATCGCCTGTCTATTTCCCTGCAGGGGTATATAATATTTCTGATATTAATATATACATATATGTAAATATTGAGGGCGACCATTCGGTGATACGCTCTGATGGCGAATCATTTGTCTTTCATCCAAAGGATAATTCTGATAGGGCATTTGCAGGTTGGAGAGGTCGTATTGTCGGAATGGTTTTCAATGCGAAAAAATGTATTAGTTTAAATACGCGCTTTGGAAAAGGAGAGGTAAACAATCTAGATCAAGGTAAACTTGAAATAGTGGATTGTGAGTTTAAGAATTGCGATGTCCCGATATATGCGGATGTTCAGTCATCATTATTTCTTATACATAATTGTGTATTTGACAGGATTGGAAAACTGGATATCGTGGCATGTGACGGTTTTCGTTTTTATAATAACTGGGTTTACCCGAAAGAGAATAGTGTTGAGAATTATGGATCGTTTATAAAACTGTCAACTTTCGGGGCGGATATATATGATAACGTGTTTGTCCCGTCACCACAGAAGAACGTGGTTGAACATGCATGGGTTTCTTTGAATGGATCAGGAGAAATGCGTATTGATATTCACAACAACCGTTTTGGCGGCGAGAATGGCAGTTGTACGGTGTTGAACAATAAATGCGAAAAGTCAATTATTTCGATATTTCATAACCAGATGTATTCGGTGGCGGGTGGTAAAGAGTCGTGTGGTGTAAGACTGTTCGCCTTGCCATTGCAATTAGAGGTAGCACATAACAATGGACTGTTAAATACGAACTACATCGTGTATCTTTCGAATAAGGAAAAGAGCGATGAGAAGTTGTTGTTCAATGGCTACGAGAGATGTAAATATAAGATTGAAGACAATCAGTTTGCATTATATCAACATGGCAGTATCGTAAATAAGTATAGATTCTTGTTTACAAGAAAGAACAATGATTATCTCACATTGAACCAGGATGATATCACGTTCTTCTCAAAGAAAGATGCCAAGGGCGGTAAAGGAATAGAAATACCTATGATGCTTATTTCTAGTCCTGCAACGACAACAAACCAAGAAGGTACAGATTTTATTAATGCATGGGAATGTAATGCTATCATAGGGATCAAGAATAAGCCACATAGACAAATAGAATCTTTTATTGTCTATACTCAGGAGGATGTGATAAATGGTAATATTTCACTGACATTAAAGACTACAAATAATATAAGTCCTTTGTCGAAAGGCAAAACGGGTATCAGTAAAGTAATGATGAAAACAGATAACAACGAGGTCGAAACTTTCCGATACGGTCAAGTGCGATCTGCTTCATACCCTGTCAAAGCGTTATCTTTTTATCTTTCGGATAAAGATGCCTATTTAATATCATTAACAATAAAGAGGTGTAACCCGTCCTATAATCTGTATCAAGACAATAATTAGTTTACGCATGAAAAAGGTAAAAACTTGTGGCTATAATTTGAACTGTTTTCATCTTATGAGGTTTAAGTTGTTTGAGAGTAATGATTAATTGGGGTAATTTTGATGGTTTTTTCAGTACAGGTATTCCTTCTATAATATTATATCCGTCGATTTTAATAACGTTGTGTTTGGTTGTATTTGGCCTTATATTTAATAAAATTACAAATTTTAAAAAATATGCTTTATGGATTTTGTTAATTGAGTATCTCTTTATAGTTGTTTGTTCAACTATAATATGCCGTGGAGTGAAGTCTCTTGAATTTGACCGACTTGAACTTGTTCCTTTATGGACATACAATTCAATAATCACAAATGTTAAAGGCGTAAGCGTTTGGGATATAGTTCTTAACGTAGTTTTATTTATACCGTTGGGCTTTCTAATAAAATTATTATGGACATCTATTTCTCTTAAAAGAATCATATTTATAGCTATTGGGTGTTCTTTTCTTATCGAAATTAACCAATATATATATGAGAAGGGTGTTGCACAGTTTGATGATATTATGCATAATACAATCGGTGCAGTGATAGGATGGCTTATAGCAAGTTTGTTTGTTAGAAAATGAAAATATTATTTGTTTGTCAATACTTTTATCCTGAGGTTTTCAGGGGTAATGATATTGCTTTTCATTGGGCAGATCAAGGACATGACGTACATGTTGTATGCGGTGTACCCAACTATCCACATGGGAAATATTATGAGGGTTATGGGTTATTTAAGAAGCACCATGAGATAGTTAATAGTGTTAGAGTAACCAGACTCCCTATATTCCCTCGCGGGAACAATAAGATAATGCTGATGCTTAACTACTTCAGTTATCTGATAGTAGCATGGGTATATATGTTATTTCATGCTTTATTCCATAAATATGACAGAGTTTTTGTGCAGCAATTGTCACCAGTCACCATGTCTGCACCAGGTGTTATATATAAGCGTATACGCAAAGTCCCTCTCTATACATGGGTTTTAGATTTGTGGCCAGAAAGTTTAATAGTGCTGGGGGGTGTCCGTAATAAATATATTATTTCATTTTTTGAGTATTTCGTTAAAAAGCAATATAAGTACTCTGACAAGATACTGATAAGTTCAAAAAGCTTCGAGAGGAGTATTTTAAAATATGGTGAATACTCAGATAAGATTATCTATTACCCTCAGTGGGCTGACGGCTTTGGTGGTAATGTCAAAGCACCGGAGCATGCACCTGCGATACCAGATGGCTTTAAGTTGATGTTTGCTGGTGCTGTAGGCGAGGCTCATGGTTTTGAGTGTACCATGCAGGCGGCATTGCTGACAAAAGACCACAAAGATATAAAGTGGGTTATTGTTGGTGATGGACGTAGGTTGGATTGGGTGAAAGCTTTTGTGAAAGAACATGGTCTAGGAGAAACTGTCTTTACACTTGGCCGTTATCCAGCTGATACAATGCCTTGGTTCTTCAAACAAGCTGATGTGATGTTGGTAACTCTTAATGATGATCCATTATTTAAGTTGTATGCCCCCGCAAAGATATCATCCTATATGGCAGCATCAAAACCTATTCTGGCAGTGTTGAATGGCGAAGGAGCAGAGGTGATAAAAGATGCTGACTGTGGGTGGTCTCTTCCCGCTGGTGATGTTGAAGGATTTGCAAAACTTGCCATTGAGTTGTCTCAAAAGAATGAAAAGGAGTTGAGGTATAAAGGATTAAATGCCGTAAATTATTATTATCAAAACTTTGATAAAAAGAAGTGCTTGGATTATTTAGATGAAATAATGATATTATCAGAAAAAAATAATTAAAGATGAAAAAAAAATTGAAAGTTATAGTATTTACTCAACAAGATACTTTTTTTATTCCTACTAATATATTGAAGGCCGGAAAGGTGTGTGATATTGTAGAAGTCGTAGATAACAAGGCCAAACACTCGCTTGATAACAAACTGTCGGATATGTTGAAATGGTTTGGTTTCTGGCAGTGTGCTAAGATGGGATTTAAAACTATCTGGCGCAAAGTTCAAGGAGTGATAGATAGCATTTGTGGTTATAAGTTGTATGGCGGCAAATGTAATATTGCACATGCAGCAAAGATTCTTGGTGCAGACTTTCGAGTAGTGCCCAATTTGAATGCAAAGGAATATGTGGAGCACGTACGCGAATTGGCTCCTGACTTGATTATTTCTTATTCTGCCCCTCAGATTATCAAACCAGAGTTGTTGGGTGTGCCTAAACATGGCATTATCAATGTTCATGGAGCTTTGTTACCCAACTATAGAGGCTGCATGCCTTCGTTCTGGTATCTTTATAATAATGAGAAATTAGGTGGCGCTACAGTACATTATATGAGCGCTGATATTGATGATGGCGATATTTGCCTTCAGGGAAGTGTGGATATTTCTGATTGCAAGACCATGTTCCAATTGATGCGCAAAACAAAGGAACTTGGTGGTGAACTGATTGTCGAGACCATTAAGAAAATAGCCGATGGTACCATAGAAACTCGTCCGAATGATACGAAGAACGGCAGTTATTTCACATGGCCGACTATTGAGCAGGCAAAGCAGTTTAGAAAAGATGGAAAGAGTTTAGTGTAGTGATATGTATCAGATAATAAAGAGAATTTTTGATTTTATATGTGCGTTTTTAGCACTAGTGGTATTGTCGCCTGTATTCCTTCTGACAATTATAGGAATTCTTATCAGTGACTGGGGGCCAATATTTTATAAGGCAAATCGTATAGGTAAAGGGAACAAGCCGTTTAAGATGTACAAATTCAGGTCAATGAGAGTGGCAAAAGCTGCTAATGAGGCATCATTAAGACCTGATGAAGATAGAATATTTCCTTTTGGCCATTTCATCCGGAAGGCCAAAATAGACGAACTTCCTCAGTTGATTAACATCTTAAATGGAACTATGTCAATCGTTGGTCCAAGACCTGTGGCGGAAGACCAATTTGATATGTTCCGTTACGGCAAGTGGAACGAAGCGGCAAAAGTGCCTGTTGGTTTGAGTGGTCCGGCAGCTCTGTATGACTACATCTTTGGCGACCAGATTACGGATGAGAAGGAATATATGGAAAAAGTGTATCCAACCCGTCGTGAGTTGGAATATACATATGTGCAGAAAGCAGGAGTTTTCTATGATTTGAAGATGATAGTCTATACTGTGATTTGTATCTTATATGCTTTGTGCGGTAAAGAATGTACGTGGATATTGAATGAGCTTAAAGCAGATGCTAATCAAAGTTCGGTTCAAGAGGATTAAAATGGAAACGGTAGAAGCATTTCTGACTTTAGTTCGATTAGGAATAGGCAAAAATGCGAGCAAACTACCTCAGAAGGTGGATTGGCCTAAAGTTCGTGAATTTGCTGAGCGGCAGGGATTATATGCCATAGCAATTGATGGTGTTGAGAAACTACCAGCAGAGCGAAGACCTCCCCAGGAATTGTTATTGGAATGGATAGGTGAGGTGCTTCAGAACTATGAGTATCGGTATGGGGAATATAAGAAAACTATCTCAGAGATGGCTGCTTTCTATCAATCCCATGGCTTCAAGATGATGGTGTTGAAAGGCTATGCATGTAGCCTTGATTGGCCTAAACCAGGACACAGACCATGTGGTGATATTGATATTTGGCAGTTTGGCGAACAGCCCCATGCAGACTCATTAATTGCAAAAGAAAAAGGGATAAAGGTGGATAATTCCCATCATCACCATTCCGTATTTATGTGGGGTGAGTTTATGGTGGAAAATCACTATGATTTTATTAATGTGCATCATCATAAGTCGCACAGGGAGTTTGAGAAGATACTGAAAGAGTTAGGGAATGATGATTCTTATTCGGTAGAAGTCTGTGGCGAACGGGTTTGTTTACCATCTCCGAACCTGCATTCATTGTTTTTGCTGAAACATCTGATGCTTCATTTCTCAACGGGAGAGATTACATTGCGACAATTATTGGATTGGGCTTTCTTTGTAGAGAAACATGGGAAAGATGTAGATTGGAACTGGTTGAATGGGGTGTTGGATACGTTCGGTATGATGCCAGCATTCAATATCTTCAATGCCATCTGTGTGGAGGAATTAGGGTTTGAACCAAGTTTATTCCACTCCATACAATATAATCCTTTATTAAAGGATAGAGTGCTTAGGGAAATCCTGATGCCTGAATATGGGGGCGAAATGCCCAATAACTTAATGAAGAGAGTTGTGTACAAATGGCATAGATGGAAGGACAGTGAATGGAAGCATCAACTCTGCTATAACGAAAGTATGTGGTCTGCATTCTGGAGTGGCGTGTGGGGACATCTAATTAAACCTTCATCGATATAAAAACAGAATTGATGTCTCGCTTGCGTGAATTTATGGAGCAAGAAGCCCGCTTGTGCTCCATGGATTTCGGGTGCGTAACGCCATTGTACGCTTATCGTATATTTGGTGGGCAGTACCCATATGAGGAAGTTGCAACAGGATTGAAGGAACTACGGAAACAAAGATTCATGAATTTGAGATAAGGGAGAGTCGGATACTGATTATAAAAAGACTATAAAGACTATAAAAAAGATCTAACGAAATGGTAAAAATAGGAACGCCACTTACTAAAGTGGCAAAAAAAGCACTTCTGTGCGGTTCTGGTGAATTAGGAAAAGAGGTAGCAATTGAGTTGCAACGTTATGGTGTCGAGGTAATAGCCCTTGACAGGTATGAGAATGCTCCAGCCATGCAAGTGGCTCATCGTAGTTATGTACTTTCTATGTTGGATGGTGCGCGTCTGCGTGAAATTATTGAGACGGAAAAGCCAGACATCATCATTCCTGAGGTCGAGGCTATTGCTACGGCAGAGTTGGTTAAGCTGGAAAAAGAAGGATACAATGTTATACCAACTGCCAATGCTACATTCCTGACCATGAATCGCAAAGGCATACGTCAACTGGCTCATGAGGAACTTGGTCTTCCCACTTCCAATTATCGCTTTGCTGCAACCCGTGAAGAGTTTGATGCTGCCATTAAAGAGGTTGGAACTCCTTGCGTAGTGAAACCCATTATGAGTTCGTCTGGCCACGGGCAGAGCGTTTGTAAGAGTCCTGCCGATGCCGATAAGTCATGGCAGATATCACAAGAGGGCGGTCGTGCAGGTGGTGGCGAGGTTATTGTTGAGGGCTTTGTCAAGTTCGACTATGAGATCACGTTGCTTACCATTCGTCATTGTGGAGGCACCACATTCTTGAATCCCATTGGTCATCATCAGGTGGATGGTGATTATCGTGAATCTTGGCAGGCACAGCCTATGAGTGAAAAGGCATTGGCTCAAGCACAGGATATTGCTCAGAAGATTACAGATGCCCTTGGTGGTTATGGAATCTTTGGCGTTGAAATGTTTGTCTGTGGTGATGATGTGCTGTTTAGTGAGGTTTCTCCACGTCCGCATGATACAGGTATGGTGACCATGATTTCACAGGATTTGAGTGAGTTTGCACTACATGCTCGTGCTGTTCTCGGTTTACCAATACCCAAGGTGAACTTCTATGGACCTAGTGCTTCAAAAGCCATTGTGGTGGAGGGTGATACTAGTATGGTAGAGTTTGAGAATTTGGATGAGGTACTTGCTGAGCCTGATGTCCAGATTCGACTGTTTGGTAAGCCGTTTATCAAAGGCCATCGTCGTATGGGTGTGCTCCTGGCTCGTGATGAGAGTATAGAGAAAGCACTGGAGAAAGTGGAGCGTGCATATGCAAAACTAAAGGTTAAGGTTCTATGATAGTATAGATATGAGAGTGTTGTTTAATAAGTTGTGATTAGCTTATGAAATACTTAATAGTAGTAGCGCATCCTGACGATGAGGTCTTGGGATGTGGCGCATCCATTTACAAATGGACGCGACAGGGTGATACGGTGGATGTGTGTATCATGAGCACAGAGGCGAAAGCAAGGGCTTTCCGTCCTGAAGATAAAGAATTGGATGATGACCTGAATGCTTCATCAGACTATCTTGGCATTGGTGCAAAGTATGAAGGTTCATTCCCGAATATCGAAATGAATACGGTGTCACACCTGAAGCTGGTACAGTTTATTGAATCTGCCATCAAGGAGAGTGAGCCTGATGTCATCATCACGCATCATCCTGCGGATACGAATAATGACCACCTGCAGACATCTATGGCCTGTCAGGAGGCTATTCGCTTGTTCCAGCGTAGACCTGAGGTAAAACCTATCAAGGAGTTCTGGTATATGGAAGTGCCAAGCTGTACGGAATGGGCATTGAATACGGCTATGAACCGCTTCCAGCCCAATACTTGGGTGGAAGTTGGTAAGGAAGGTGTGAATGCTAAGGTGAAAGCTTTGAGTATGTACCGTGGCGTGATGAGACCTTATCCACATCCGAGAAGTGAAGAGGCTATCGAGGGTTTTGCGGCTTACAGAGGATGTCAGGCTGGATGTAATTATGCCGAGGCATTTGAAGTCGTTTTACGTAGGCT
>AUXO013762253.1_pt1 | contig 17136 bp, 14 predicted proteins | sample 768731 | NCBI WGS metagenome assembly AUXO01 (sample SAMN02715735, study PRJNA202380) | gut metagenome | biome: sheep rumen | host: Ovis aries | place: New Zealand: Palmerston North
TACGTTTCTCCATGTTCATCATCATTGTGATAGGCACACCACCGGCAATCCACTGGTCAGCAGGTGCTGTGGTGTTTTTGATGATTGACATGTAACCCGTTTTTCCATTGGCAATAAGGCGTGATGCATTGTATCCTAATGAATAGCAATAATCAGCATCATAGTTAGATGGAGCGGCGCAACGGCCTTCATAACCGAAGAAATGATGCTGTGCAGCAAATTTGCCATTGTATTTTCCTTCAGCTTTCCACTGATTCAACTTTTCTTCCACCATTTGAGAAAGCAACTTCTCTGTCTCAATCAGAGAAACCTGCACGTTACCATGAGGATCACGATCGAGTGCCAACTGAGATGCCACATCTGCTGGAAGCGAATTGAATACAGCAAGGTTCTCAGCAGAAAGATGAGCTTTCACATAGTCAATCTGATTCTCACGTCCTACAGCCTGTGCCTCAGGGGTTGCAAGAATGTCGTTGAGCTCGGCAATCAGTTTTTTGATAGCTGGGATAAATTCAATCAATCCCTCAGGAATCAAAACAGTTCCAAAGTTGTTGCCGTCCTTTGCTCTTTCAACTACGGCATTGGCTATATACTCAACAACATCGTCCAACGACATCGCCTTTGCCTCAACCTCTTCACTGATGAGGCAAATGTTTGGTTGACACTGCAGGGCGCATTCCAATGCTATATGGCTTGCAGAACGTCCCATCAACTTGATGAAGTGCCAATATTTTCTAGCAGAGTTGCAGTCTCTCTGGATATTACCAATTAACTCAGAATAAGTTTTGCAAGCAGTGTCAAAACCGAATGAAGTTTCAATCTGCTCATTTTTGAGGTCACCGTCAATCGTTTTAGGGCATCCAATCACCTGAACCCCATATTTCTTAGCAGCATAGTATTCTGCAAGAACACATGCGTTTGTATTGGAGTCGTCTCCACCGATAATCACCAAAGCCTGAATGCCGAGCTCGCGGAGAATTTCGATACCCTTCTCAAACTGATCAACTTTCTCAAGTTTGGTTCTTCCAGAGCCGATGATGTCAAAACCTCCGGTATTGCGATATTCATCAATGATGTCAGATGTCAGTTCCATGTATTTGTGGTCAACCAAACCACCAGGTCCAAGAATGAAACCATAGAGTTTAGACTCGCTGTTCAATGATTTGATACCATCGAAAAGACCACAGATTACATTGTGTCCACCTGGAGCCTGTCCACCCGATAGTATGACACCCACATTGAACGGTTTGAAGTCCTTTTTCTCTCCTGGTACAAATTCAATGATTGGCATTCCGTAAGTGTTTGGAAACATAGCCTTGATTTCTTCTTGGTTTCCAACAGAATGAGTAGGCTCTCCTTCTTTTGCGCAAACATAACCTTTCAATGCCTGAGGCAATTTCGGCTGATATTCGGCACGTGCAATTTGTAAGTAACTTTTCATCTTTTGTTTTATTTAATTAAATGAGTTTTCAAAAATTGTTGCAAATTTACTAAATATTTATGTTAATAGCAAATAAAACGATTGTATAGAATCAGAACACATCGAATAATTCTTCATCTTCATCCTCTTTATTCGCTGGCGATGGATCTTGGGATTGTTCTGTCTCAGCTTCTTTTAATAACTCTTTCATATTAAGGCCATAGGTGGTTCTCAGCACCCTGAATTCGGTTCTTCTGTTGAGGGCGTTACATGTGTCTTGCTGAACCTCTTCCAGCTTTTTAATATACGCTTCTGTCAGAGTGTCGCCTTCATTAAGGAACGACAATCCCTCATGCATTTTCTTAGTCACAATCTTCGGACGGGATTCACCATAACCTTTAGCCGTGAGCCGGTCTTCCGCTATACCATGTTCGATGAGATAGTTGACCACAGACTCTGCCCTCCGTTGTGACAATTTCTCATTGTATTCGTCATTGCCTCTATAGTCACAATGAGAAGAAAGCTCAATCGTGATGTTCGCATTCTCAGTCATCATGCCAACCAAGCGGTCCAATGCCTCAGTGGACTCAGCCGTCAGCGTAGCCTTATTGAATTCATAGAATATATTGTCAATAATCACAGGAATATTCATTGGAGGCAATGGAAACTGCAATACATACTCATGGCTTTCGTTAGAGGCGGGAACCTTGATGTGCTGACGGATGTTCAGATATCCTTTGCATGTACCCAGAAAAACGTAATCTACTCCAGGTTTAAGTTCTTTTTCGAAAGAGCCGTCGCCCCGCACACTGATTTTTTCGTTTGTTCCATCATTTCCAACCATATAGACCAACCCTTCCGGTAATTCATATCCATCTTTCTCATATACCCATCCTTTCACGCTTTGAACAATTTCAGGCTTCTCAAAACTGTAGATGTGATCCCATCCTTTCACGTCATTGCGGCTTGAAGCAAAAAAACCACGGTTGTGAGTGCCTTCAAACGTCATTCCAAAATCATCAGCAGATGAATTGACCGGGTATTTCAGATTGTTGACTTTCCATCCATTTATGGAGTCGAATTCTGCACACAAGATGTCAAGTCCTCCCATGCCGGGGTGTCCGTCGGACGAAAAATACAGTTCACCATTGAAGCGGAATGTTGGAAACATTTCATCGCCTGGTGTGTTGATAGGCCTTCCCAGGTTCTCCACCCCACCAAATTTTGAGGAATCCATAATCCTCACTCTCCAAATATCATAACCACCAATTCCTCCAGGCATGTCGCTTACAAAATAAAGCCATTGACCATCAGGTGAAACAGCGGGATGTGCGTAAGAAGACAATGTGTCTTTAGAAATCTCGCATTTTGAGGGCTTAGCCCAATTTGCATCCGAACGTGCAGATTGCCAGATTTCAGCGTTTCTCGGAAAATCTGGGTCAGAGGTGCACCTCGTGAAATACATTGTTTTTCCATCAGGTGAGACACAGCATGCTCCTTCATCATAGTCGGAATTCACTTCTGACTCAACGACTTCTGGTTGTTTCCACTTACCTTTTTCATCTTTTTTTGCCAAGAAAAGGTCTGCATAGTTAGAGCCAGTCACACCATTTTCCTCATCTCCTTTCACTTCATTCCTCGTTGACGTGAGAATGAGATTGTCAAAATCATCACCGACAAGAACTGGTGAATAATCACTTCTTCTTGAATTGAAGACGGCCGCTTTCTTGACAGTGTATTCCGACTGTTCGTTTTTCCATTGCGGGGCAAGCTCACAAGAAAGTGTACCAATATATGCCAACTCGCTTTTAGGGTTCAGTTCAAGAAAATGTTTGAAGCTTTCGTTGGCTGCTTTGTAGTTGGCACCTTTCAAGTATTGTTGTCCGAGAAACAAATAAGCAGTGCTGTCTGGGCAATCATATCTGACAGCATTCTGATATGCAGAAAGCGCTTTCTGAACCATATTGATTTTCTTATAGCATTCTCCCATCTTGAATGCTCTTACGGCTCTTTTAGCTTTCTCTTTTTTGGGTGAGCATCTTGTGTAGGACAACTTGTAATATGAAGCTGCATTGTAATACTCGCCAATTGCATAAGCTTGCTCTCCTTTTTTGTAAGCTATACTCTCATTGGCACATCCCACGCAAATAAAAAGAATCAAAAGAGTGAAAATATATGTCAAATGTTTCATGAGGATTATTGAAAATGGTATATAACTATAACGTATTTGACGCTGATAAATTGTGCGACAATTATAGTTGTCATGACACATCAATCAGTGCTTCTCCAACATTCTCAGTTCTTTTCCTTTGTTAAGCCTGTAGTAAGCTTCCCTAAGGCCCTCCTTCCAAAGAGCAGGTTCATCCGGACGCTGCCTTCTCACAATCTCATAATAGCTCATGGAAGAGAGGTATAAGTCTGTCAGGATTTTCCTGTTTTTGTAAAAATTAGGGGATCCAATTTTTAAATTTGCAGATTGATAAAACCGTCTGGCTTTCAATCTGTAGATGTCACCCAACTTCGCAATTATTTCCACGTCTGTGCTGTCTAACTTCAAAACCTGTTGGAAAGACTCGATTGATTTGTCAAGTGAATCAATCGTGAGATATTCATTTCCTTTCAATTTCCAATATTTTGGATTGGCATTATTGACCTCCGTGCATTTGTTCAATACAGACAGCGTGTTCTCAAAGTCGTTGTGGTCATGATAGAATTTTATAAGGTTTGCACAAAAATAATCATTTTGCGGGTATTGGCTGAAACCATCTTTCAGCAACTTCACAAAAGTAAGTGAGTCGCCTAATTGAAGAGAGGATTTTGCTCCGATTTCCATGACAACATCTCGGTTAGTTGTATCGGTTAGCGCTACAGGCAAATAGTCCATCGCTTTTTTAAATTGCTGAGAGCCATAGGCGGAATGAAGCGCCATTCTATAGGTCTTCACACTATCTCCATTCATGTCGGATCCAGTTGTTTTGCTATAAACACGTGGATTGCCGATAGTTGATATGTAAATGTCAAAAAATGGTAATGCTTCTTTGAAGTTTTGTTTTTTTAGATGATATAATCCTCCACTTTTCAGATTGTTTCTCAAAGAAGAAAGCCTGTTTGTCACTTCAGTGCTATATTTGCCTTTTTTCTGGTCCTTATCAATGATAGATGACAAAGAATCACATCTCAAGCCATAATAATATGATTGATACAGGTGTGAGAAAAATGCGGTGGTATCTCCTTTGTTGTTGAGAAATAATTTTTTATTTTCTTCTTGATATAATTGATATTGTGTGTTCATTTCAAGCGCACACATGTCAATATCATTCAATGAGTGCGGAAATGTTTTGAAAGCATTGAGTATGATCTCATTGGCTTTTTTGTAGTTCGATGATTTGAAACAGCTCTTTACTTCTTTAATAATTTCCTTTTTATTCTTTTTCGTGAATTGGTTTACCCCTTCTGTTTTAGCATCTTCTTGTTTATCCTGAGCGTGAGAAGAGAAGGGGAACAAAATAAAAAATAAAATGAAATATAGAAACCTCATAAAAGAACCCTTTTGAAATGAATGTTGCATAAATCGTTGCAAATTTAATAAAATAAAATCGGTTTGATTTCATTTTATTATAAAAATTAGCGATTATTTAAGGATTTTTCGTAACTTTGCAAAGCTTTTTATGCATATTTGAAAATGGATGTAGCTATTGTAAAATATAATGCAGGAAACATATTCAGTGTAGTGAATGCTTTCAAGCGTCTTGGAATAGAGCCCATCCTCACATCAGATCCTGCCGTTCTTCAGCGTGCCAGCCATGTGGTTTTTCCTGGTCAGGGCGAAGCTGGTAACACAATGTCGTATTTACGTTCCACAGGATTGGACAAGGTGATCAAGTCGCTGCAACAGCCTTTTCTCGGCATTTGCATTGGCATGCAGCTAATGTGCCGCCATTCAGAAGAGAACGATACTGACTGTCTGGGTATATTTGATGTTGACGTTAAGCGTTTCAATCCTTCTGTCCACTCAGAAAAAGTTCCCCAGATGGGCTGGAATTCCCTACATCAGCTTCAATCCACTTTATTTAATGACATTAAAGAAGGAGACTACACCTATTTCATTCATAGCTATTATGTCCCTAAGTGTGACTTTACAATTGCCACCACAGATTATATAATTCCCTATTCTTCTGCTCTGAAAAAGGACAATTATTATGCCACTCAGTTTCATCCAGAGAAAAGTGGTAAGATTGGTGAACAGATATTGAAAAATTTTCTTTTAAATGATTGAGATAATTCCTGCCATAGATATTATTGACGGAAAATGCGTGCGTCTCACTCAAGGAGATTACGGCAAGCAGAAAACATACTCTGACAATCCGTTGGAGGTGGCAAAATTATTTGAAGGCTATGGTGTACGTCGCCTTCATGTTGTTGACCTTGATGGCGCGAAGTCATCTCATGTGGTTAATCTTCGTGTGTTGGAACAGATTGCTTCCCACACGGACTTGGTCATAGACTTTGGTGGAGGCATTAAATCGGAGAATGACCTGACTTTGTCTTTCAATGCGGGTGCCTCCATGCTGACCATAGGCTCATTGGCAGTAAAGAACCCTGATTTGGTGAAAGGATGGCTGAAAGATTATGGTGCTGAACGTTTTGTAATTGGTGCAGACGTGAAGGATGAAAAGATCAGCATAAACGGTTGGAAAGAAGAAGGTGAAGATACGCTTTATCCCTTTTTGGAACGTTACACGAGTGAGGGAGTAGTCAATGTGCTCTGCACCGACATATCAAGAGACGGAATGCTTCAAGGTCCTTCATTGACCCTATATGAAAACATCCTTAAACGTTTCCCTGAGCTTCATCTGATTGCCAGTGGAGGGGTTGGAGGTGTTGATGACATCCGTAAGTTAAACGAGATGGGTGTACCTGCAGTTGTGTTTGGCAAGGCTTTTTATGAAGGTCTCATCCGTATAGAACAACTGAAAGAATTCTTAGGATAATATAAACAATAATAATATATGTTGGCGAAGCGCATAATTCCATGTTTGGATATCAATGACGGAATGACGGTTAAAGGAACAAATTTCGTCAACCTCAGAATCGCTGGCGACCCGATTGAGTTGGGCAAGATGTACAGCGACCAAGGTGCTGACGAATTGGTCTTTCTTGACATAACAGCAAGTCATGAGGGGCGTAAGACCTTTACCAAACTTGTGGAACGTATAGCCAAAGAGATAAACATTCCTTTCACAGTGGGTGGCGGAATCCACGAATTGACAGATGTTGATCGGTTACTCAATGCAGGCGCTGATAAAATCAGTGTCAATTCAGCTGCTTTGAAGAACCCAGAACTTATCAATGAGATAGCGGATAAGTTTGGTTCTCAAGTCTGCGTAGTGGCAATAGATGCTAAAGAAGAATCCGACCACCAATGGCAATGCTATTTGAATGGTGGAAGGATAGCAACAGGAAGATATTTGTTCGACTGGGCTAAAGAAGCTGTGTCGAGAGGCGCAGGAGAGATTTTGTTCACAAGTATGGACCATGATGGAGTGAAAAATGGTTATGCTGACGATTGCTTACGTGAATTATCCGACAATCTTCCTGTTCCCATCATCGCTTCTGGAGGTGCAGGAAAAAAAGAGCATTTTAGAGATACATTCCTGATTGGCCATAGTGACGCCGCCCTTGCTGCGTCCGTATTTCATTTTGGTGAGATACCCATCCCCGAATTGAAAGACTATTTATGGGGTGAAGGCATAAATGTTAGAAGAACTTTATAATTCAATGAGATAATGCATTATGACGAACATTGATTTTAAGAAAATGGACGGATTGGTTCCTGCCATAATCCAGGATGCCAGGACTTTGAAGGTTCTGATGCTTGGTTTTATGAATGAGGAAGCATACCAAAAAACCCTCAGTACAGGCAAGGTCACTTTTTATAGTCGCACACGCAAGACTTTGTGGACTAAAGGCGAGACGAGTGGCAATTTTCTCGATGTGGTAGATATTAAGAATGATTGTGATAACGATACCTTATTGATTAAGGTGAATCCTTGTGGACCAGTTTGCCACACTGGTGCTGACACATGTTGGAATGAAACCAATTCCAACCCAATCATGTTTCTGACAGAGCTCCAGAAATTCATTGAGAAACGCCATGAAGAAATGCCTGAGGGTTCTTACACAACCAGCCTATTTAAAGATGGCTGTCACAGAATGGCACAAAAAGTGGGTGAAGAAGCCCTTGAGGCAGTAATTGAAGCTGTGGCCGGCAATAATGAGAGGCTTATCTATGAAGCTTCCGATATGTTATATCATCTTATTGTGCTCCTCACCTCGAAAGGTTTGAGTATAGAAGATTTGGCCCGTGAACTTCAGGTTCGTCATGATCCGAACTGGCAAAAACATTAATAAACTCATTCTTAAATTGAAAACCACGCAATTATGTTGATAGAATATAAATCTGTTAATGTGTATCAGGAAACACTGGAAGTGCTTCATGATGTCAATCTGAATGTAGATAAAGGTGAATTTGTATATATCATAGGCAAAGTGGGATCTGGCAAAAGTTCCCTCTTAAAAACAATGTATGGTGAGCTTCCATTAAAGGAAGGCGATGCCCAGGTGTTGGATTTCAATCTTAAAAAAATGCGCCGCAAACGTCTTCCCAAGTTAAGAAAACGTTTGGGCATCATATTTCAGGACTTTCAGTTGCTTACTGACCGCACAGTTGAGGCAAACTTGCGCTTTGTTCTTCAAGCAACCGGTTGGAAGAACAAACATGAGATTCGATCTCGGATCGAGCATGTCCTGGATATGGTCGGAATGAGTACAAAAGGTTATAAATATCCTAATGAATTGTCGGGTGGTGAACAGCAGCGAATAGCTATTGCCAGAGCTATATTGAATAATCCCGACATCATCTTGGCCGATGAGCCTACGGGCAACCTTGATGTTGAGACGGGTAATAAAATATGCGAGTTGCTGCACCGCATCTGTAAAAATGGTTCAACTGTCGTGATGGTCACTCACAATGTGAAATTACTGGATCTATATCCAGGTAGAGTTTTTCAATGTCTTGACCATAAATTCATAGAAATCACCCGTAAGGAGGAAATCAGCGATGCGTTTGAGAATATCAAGAAGGCCGAAGAAATTGATAGTGAACTTGATAAACAGAAACGCATAAAAGAGGCTGTGGCAGAGGATGCACTTGAAATCAACACAAAGGAGACGTCAAAATCAGAAAAAAAGAATTAATAATCCACACTTATAATTGCTGTTATGAAAGTAATGAAATTTGGTGGAACTTCCGTAGGTACCACCCAGCGAATGAAGGATGTCGTAAATCTAATTAACGACGGAGAAAAGAAGATTGTTGTCTTATCGGCCATGTCTGGCACAACCAACTCGTTGGTTGAGATATCAGACTATTTATATAAAAAGAATCCAGAAGGTGCTTTTGAGACCATCAATGCATTGGAATCAAAATACCGCTCTCATGTTGACGACCTGTATTCAACCGATGAATACAAGCAGATTACTTGGGATAAGCTGAAAGAAATCTTTGACTTTTTGCGCACATTTACAAAAGGCATCTTCACAATGTATGAGGAGAAGATGATTGTAGGCCAAGGCGAGATTATGTCCACCAATATGGTGACCAATTATTTATTGGAGCAAGGTTATAATGCCTGCCTGCTTCCCGCACTTGAGTTCATGCGTACGGATAAGAATGGTGAGCCGGATTTGGAATATATCCGTGAGAAACTGAAAGATCAAATAGCAACTAATCCTGATGCTGATATCTATATCACTCAAGGTTTCATTTGCAGGAATGCATACGGAGAAATGGATAATCTGCAGCGTGGCGGATCTGATTATACAGCATCGTTGATTGGTGCCGCAATCGGCGCCACCGAGATTCAAATATGGACCGACATTGACGGAATGCATAATAATGACCCTCGGTTTGTTGACAAAACCTCTCCTGTGAGTCATCTTCATTTTGAAGAAGCGGCTGAGTTGGCTTATTTTGGAGCTAAAATCCTCCACCCGACTTGTGTTCAACCCGCAAAGTTTGCAGGCATTCCTGTCAAACTGCTTAACACCATGGATCCTAAAGCACCTGGTACTGTTATCAGCAATGAGACGGAATACAACAAGATTAAAGCTGTGGCAGCAAAGGACAATATCACAGCCATTAATATCATTTCAAGTCGCATGCTCCTTGCTCACGGCTTCTTACGTAAGGTGTTCGAGATATTTGAGACATACAAAACCAGCATTGACATGGTGTGTACGTCAGAAGTTGGTGTATCGCTCACTATTGACAATACCACTCATCTTAAAATGATTGTTAACGAACTTAAGAAGTTTGGAACTGTTAAAATCAATGATAATATGTGTATCATTTGCGTTGTAGGTGACTTGAACTGGCACAATGTAGGCTTTGAGTCGGATGCAACAGAAGCCATGAGAAATATTCCAGTACGAATGATTTCTTATGGTGGAAGCAGCCATAACATCTCATTTTTGGTGGCAGCCGAAGACAAAAAAAGGGCTCTGCAGGCATTATCGGACAAATTATTTAATTCATAACCAGCTATATAATGGAAGTCAGCAAATTATCAGAGAAGAGGACGCCATACTATTTGTATGATTTGGAATTATTAGAGAAAACGCTTCAATGCATACAGTTGGAAGCGGGTAAACATGCCAACTTTCATGTGCATTATGCCATTAAGGCAAATGCAAATCCTCTCATCCTGAATGTAGTGAGAAAATATGGATTTGGCATTGATTGTGTAAGTGGCGGCGAGATTGAGCGTTGTCTTTCAGCAGGTTTTAACGGTTCTCAAATTGTTTTTGCAGGAGTTGCCAAGAGTGATGAGGAAATTAAGCTTGGTCTTAAAAACAACATCTTCAGTTTTAATGTTGAAAGTATGGAGGAGTTGACCGTGATTGATGAAATAGCAGAACAGCTTGGTGTGAAAGCCAACGTCTGCCTGAGAATCAATCCAGACATCGACGCTCACACCCATGCCAACATTACCACAGGCAGAGCAGAAAACAAATTCGGTCTTTCAAAAATCGAAACCGTAGATTTGATTGCCAAAACTATGGGATTGAAACATGTGACATTCCGAGGTCTTCATTTTCATATAGGTAGCCAGATATTGGAGATGGGTGATTTCAAATCTCTCTGCAATGAAATCAATGAATTGCAAGACAAAATTGAGAGTGCTGGTTATCATTTGGAAATTATTAACGTGGGTGGCGGTCTAGGTATTGATTATGTCAATCCAAACACTAACCCAATTCCCGATTTCCATGCCTACTTTTCCACTTTTGCTGACAATTTGAAAGTCCGTGACGGTCAGGAAGTGCATTTTGAACTGGGACGATCTATTGTCGGCCAATGTGGCACACTGATAACAAAGGCTTTATATGTGAAGAAAGGTTCAGTGAAGCAGTTTGTCATGGTTGACGCTGGAATGACAGATCTTATCCGACCAGCTCTTTATGATGCCTATCATAAAATTGAGAATCTGTCAGTGATGCAAAACGTAAGACTCTCTGACCAACCTATAGGTGTGGCGGACACAGATGTGTACGATGTTGTAGGTCCAATCTGCGAATCAAGTGATATATTTGTGAAAAATTACGAGATGCCAATCACTTCACGAGGTGATATTTTGGCTATTCGCAGTGCTGGCGCTTATGGTGAAGCCATGGCTTGCACATATAATTGCCGGACATTGCCAAAATCGTACACGCTTGCAGACATGTCATGATATGTCATGAAAAACGACATCATGTCATTGCCAGTTTTCATCTTGAAAGCTGGCATAATTTTTGCATATTTTTAGTAAAAAAACATTTAAAATGAATACAGAAGAAACTATAAAAAATCAAGAGTCCATATCTGATGACAATCAAGATACTGACGTTAAAAACACTCAAAAAGAAACTGAAAACCCTGACATTCAAGGTGGTCAGGAGTCGGATTCTCCTTCAAATTCAGAATCAAGTGAAGATGTTAAAGAAGATGATAATCCGGAGGTATGTGAAGAAGAAAGCGAAAAATTACGTTCTGAATTAGATGAGTACAAAGACAAGTACCTCAGATTAATGGCAGAGTTCGACAATTATCGTAAACGTGTGCTGAAAGAAAAGAGTGAACTGATTCTGAATGGTGGTGAGAAAGTAATCAGCTCAATTCTCCCTGTTTTAGATGATATCGAAAGAGCAGAGGAAAGTATGACGACGATTGAAGATTCGAAGTCTTTTCAGGAGGGCGTCAGCCTGATATTTGAGAAACTCAAAACCATCTTGGAGAAGAATGGTCTCAAAAAAATGGACACAGTCGGTGAACAATTTAATGTGGACTTTCATGAGGCCATAGCAATGGTTCCTGGACAGCCAGATGAATTGAGAGGTAAGGTGATTGATTCAGTTCAAACCGGATATCTGTTGAATGACAAAGTTTTACGCCATGCAAAAGTGGCAGTAGCAGAATAAAAAATAAAACCCATGGCAAAACGTGACTATTATGAAGTGCTGGGAGTCGAAAAGACAGCCAGTGCAGATGAAATAAAGAAAGCTTTCAGGAAACTTGCCTTAAAATATCATCCGGATAAAAATCCGGGCGACAAAGAAGCTGAGGAAAAATTCAAGGAGGTTGCTGAGGCCTATAATGTGCTGCGTGACACAGAAAAGCGTAAGCAATACGACCAATTCGGCTTTGATGGAATGAACGGTGCTGGAGGTTTCAGTGGTGCCGGAATGAGTATGGATGATATCTTTTCTCAATTTGGCGATATATTTGAGGGCTTTGGATTCGGCGGCTTTGGCGGTGGTTTCAGTTCTGCATACGGTGGAAGCAGACGCCGTAGCAAGCCAGTCTTTAAGGGACGTGACCAAAGGTTGCGCGTGGAGCTCACACTGAAGGAGATAGTAAGTGGTACCTCAAAAAAGTTTAAGGTTAAAACTGATGTGACTTGTCCTTATTGCCACGGAAGCGGTAGCTCTGATGGCCAAGAAGAGACTTGTCCAAACTGTAAAGGAAGTGGTGTTGAGATACGCCAGCAGCGTACGATTCTTGGTGTGATGCAATCGCAGACCACTTGCTCCCATTGCCATGGCGAAGGAAAGGTGATTAAAAACAAATGCCCACATTGCCAAGGCGAGGGAATCATTCCTGGTGAGAATATCGTTGAGATTAACTTTCCTGCAGGCCTTGAAGACGGCATGATGCTCCAGATGGATGGTAAAGGCGGTGCGGGACGTCATAATGGCGTTCCTGGAGATTTGCATATTGTAATTAAGGAAATACCAGACGAACGTTTTATCCGCCAAGGAACAAACATCATTTACAATCTGCTGCTGACTTTGCCACAGGCTGTTCTTGGTGGTCCGATAGAGGTACCTACGATTGACGGTCGTGTCAAAATTAATATAGCTCCAGGCACACAACCGGGTACAACCCTTCGCCTGAAAGGAAAAGGAATACCTGAACCTCAGGGATATCATCGTGGGAAAGGTGATGAAATCATCAATATCAGCGTTTACATTCCAGAAGAGTTGTCCACTCCAATCAAAGAACAGTTGAAACAAAATAAAAACGATGCGTCCTTTGAACCTTCAGCATCCAGCCGCGAAAAGATAAATAAGAAACTTCGCTCATATTTTGAATAGCCCATGACCTATCAACAAACTGTCGAATACCTTTATCAGTGTGCACCATTGTTCCAAAATGTAGGACAAGGAGCATATAAAGAGGGATTGGAAAACACTCATCTTCTTGATGAGCATTTCGGACATCCCCATCAGTATTTCAAGACCATACATATAGCAGGAACCAATGGCAAGGGTTCCTGCTCTCACATTTTGGCATCCATACTTCAAGAAGCCGGCTATAAGGTTGGACTTTACACATCCCCCCACTTGCTTGATTTCAGAGAAAGAATCCGGGTAAATGGCGAGATGGTCAGCGAAAGGTATGTCGTTGATTTTGTTGAGAAAGAGCGTTCTTTTTTTGAGCACCTCCATCCATCATTTTTTGAATTGACAACCGCTCTTGCGTTTAAGTTTTTTCAAGAGCAAAGGGTTGATGTGGCTGTTGTGGAAGTGGGTCTAGGCGGGCGTCTTGATTGCACGAACATCATCAATCCTGAACTTTGCATCATTACTAATATCAGTTATGATCATGTTGCACTTTTGGGAAATACATTGGCGAAAATAGCATCAGAAAAAGCGGGAATCATCAAATCTGGGATACCTGTGGTTGTCGGTGAGCACACCAAGACCACAAAGGCCGTGTTTCAATCAAAAGCAGAAGAAACGGGAGCACCATACGTGTTTGCACAGGACCATAAATTGATATTTCGTTCTCAAATCCTTCATAATGGCAATATACTATTCAACACCCTACTCTACCCCAAAATAGAATGTGCGCTTGGCGGACTTTATCAAAAAAAGAATGTCAACACGCTTCTGAATGCACTGCCTATTGTTCAAGAGCACTTTCCTAAGATTACGGAAAACGCTGTCAAGAATGGATTCTTGAAGGTTAAAGAAAACACAGGACTGATGGGCAGATGGCAAACCATAGGACAAAAACCTCAAATCTGTTGCGACACAGGGCACAATATTGGTGGCTTCAAATATCTAAGCCGTCAGTTGAAAATGCAGAAATGCAACCACTTGAGGATTGTGATTGGAATGGTGAACGATAAGGATATCGATGGTGTGTTGTCACTTCTACCGACTGATGCCGTATATTATTTTTGCCAAGCTTCAGTGGCCAGGGCTTTGCCTCATGATGAATTCAAGAAAAAAGCCAATGCCCATGGACTGAAAGGACACTCCTATCCAACTGTCAGTGATGCCTTTGAAAGTGCCCGGTCTGATTCTTCTGCAGATGACTTTATTTTTGTGGGTGGAAGCACTTTTGTGGTGGCTGATTTCTTAAGATATATGCAGTCTCACTGATAATAAGAATCAGTTGTTTCAAAGAAGGCAGCAGACATCATGAAAAATGTTATTTACATTTCTTTCCCTCAAAAAGCATCATTTTATCATTAAAAATAAAAAAAAACAAAAATTATTGCTCAGATATTAGTTTGTTTTAAAAAAAATTGTTTTATTTGCAAATAATTAGCGACAGTTGACAGATGAAAAGTTGCCGATAGGTTTTTTCCATCATATACTTATCATGATATCAGCTCGCTTTATTTGGAGTATAAGACTTTTATTCATGGAAACACTCTAAAACTACTAAATCATATGAGCACAATCCAAAATTTATGCGGCATGAAAGCCGCAGATTTTCAGAAGGAGATTGACGGAAAGAAAACAGATCTCTTTATCTTAAAGAATGCCAAAGGCTTTGAAGTGGCTATAACCAATTATGGTGGAGCACTTGTGGCTATAATGGTTCCCGACAAAGATGGCAATGTTGCCAATGTGATTCAAGGTCACGACAACATCGACGAGGTCATCACCAGTCCGGAACCATATTTGTCTACGCTCATAGGTCGTTATGGCAATCGAATCTGCAAAGGAAAATTCACCCTTGACGGCAAAGAATACAATTTGGCCATCAACAATGGTCCGAATGCCCTTCATGGAGGTCCTACAGGGTTCCATAAAAGAGTATGGGATGCTAAACCGCTTGGTGAAAATAAGTTGCAACTCAATTATGTTGCAGCTGACATGGAAGAAGGTTTTCCTGGTCAGTTCGCTATAGAGGTGGTTTATACATGGACAGATGACTGCGAACTGGTCATTGACTATAAGGGAACCACAGATAAGAAAACCATCGTGAACATGACCCATCACGGTTATTTCTCGATTGCAGGTATTGCTAACCCAACCCCAACCATTGAAGATTTGATTTGTGAAATCAATGCAGACTATTATGTCCCAATTGATGACACTTCAATTCCACTTGGTTCGATAGATCCCGTGGATGGTACTCCATTTGATTTTCGCAAGCCTAAACCAGTTGGCAAAGATATTGATGCTGACGACGTTCAGACCAAGAATGGTGCCGGCTATGACCATTGTTTTGTGCTGAATAAAAAGGAACCAGGAGAACTCTCTTTTGCTGCAAAAATAACAGAACCGAAATCTGGCCGAACGATGGAGGTTTACACCACAGAGCCAGGTGTTCAGGTATATACAGACAACTGGGCCACAGGTTATCCAGGACAGCATGGTGCGACTTTCCCTCGTCGCTCTGCCATCTGTTTTGAGGCCCAGCATTTCCCTGACAGCCCGAATCGCCCTTATTTCCCTTCAGTAGTTTTGAATCCGGGCGAAGTTTACACACAGAAGACCGTGTATAAATTCGGTATAACAGATTAAGAAACATTAACTACTAAATATTAAAAACAAAAATGGCACAACAAAAACAAACTCCGAACTATACGTTCGCCCTTATTGTGATGTTCATTGTCTGCTTCCTGATTGGATTTGTGACGACGATGAATAACTCCATGATTCCTTTCTGTTCAAAAGCATTCAATCTTACGGCTCAAGATGGTCAGTATGTGAATACAGCATTTTATGGTGCATATCTCCTTGCTATCCCATTTTCTTTGTTGATGAGTAAAATCGGATATAAAGCAACTTTGTTGTTGGGACTTGCAGTTGTGGGTATCGGATTTGTAATCAACTCTTTTGGCATAAGTTCCGCCATTTCTTCTGGAGCCAATGTTTATGGTGTGTTCCTTGGAACAATGTGTATTGTTGCCATGGGTATCGTGATGTTGCAGAATGTGGCAAATCCTTACGTAATGGTACTCGGCTCTCCAGAGAAAGGCGCATTCCGAATGACTTTATCTCAGGCACTGAATTCTGTAGCCACTACGGTTGCCCCTATTTTTATTACTTCTGTAATTATCGCAGGTAAGACCCCAGCACCAGAATATGTTCCTGGTCCATATCTCGGCTTAGGTATTTTCACAATCATTATTTGCCTGATCTTGATTTTCATCAAACTTCCAAAAATCAATGAAGGTGAGCAGAATGAGGCTGCCGGTGAAAAACTGATTGAGAAGAAAAGTGTTTTCGCATATCCACATGTTTGGCTTGGTGCTTTAGGTATATTTATGTACATGGGTGTTGAGATTGGTGTTCCTTCCATGCTGAAATATCGATTCGAACTTCTTCCTGAATACGCAGGAACAGATGTGTCGAATGTTGTGACCAGCTACCTCGCCTTCTATTGGGGTGGAATGATGGTCGGACGTTTCGTTGGAGCTGGAATTTTGGCAAAATTTGAGCCTCGCAAACTGCTCAGTGCATGTCTGATTTTGGGTGCCGCTTGCATCGCTGCTTCCCTCGCATTCTCAACATCAATGATTGGTATTTGGCTGATGCTTGCAGCTGGTTTGTTCCATTCCGTGATGTGGCCTTTGATTTTCAACCTCGGACTCCAAAAACTCGGTCGTCACACTAAAGCCGCTTCAGGCGTGATTAACACAGGTGTGATTGGTGCAGCATTACTTATGCCAGTTATGGGTGCTTTCGTTGACTTTGCAGGCGTTATCATCGCTATGTGCATCATGTTCGTATTCTACGCTTATCTCCTTTGGTTCTGTAACTGGGGAAGCAAGATTGGCCTGAAGAAATTAGTTGCACCAGCAGAATGATATATCTACTATTGAATATAATTTTCTAACCCAATAAAAATCAAATTATTATGAAAT
>AUXO014403122.1_pt1 | contig 17136 bp, 16 predicted proteins | sample 768731 | NCBI WGS metagenome assembly AUXO01 (sample SAMN02715735, study PRJNA202380) | gut metagenome | biome: sheep rumen | host: Ovis aries | place: New Zealand: Palmerston North
CATCACAATTATACCAAACAGGCACATGCATAGAATTTGTAAAATATTTCTTATCTATTCTATTTCCATTCTTGTCTTTTAAATATGTTACAAATTCTTGATCAAAATTAGGATTAAGACGTTTGAAATTATTCATGGCAGTCTTACAAAGATTCTCAGCAGGTGTGTAATAAACACCAATATTCAACTTATATCTTTGTTTGAATTCTGCACAACGATTCTTAAACATCTGTTCTATTTGCTTAGCATATTCCATACCTTCTTTTGAAGTATGATCAAAATTAAACATTATCTGTAATGCTTCAGCAAGACCAAGCTGACCAATAACTAATGTACCATGCTTAAGTGCTGATATAATTCCTTCTTCTGGTTTATATCCTGACATAGTGCAATTCTCATACATAAATCTTGCACTCTTCCAAGACTGACTGCATATATGATTGAATCTTTCAATAAGCATATCTTTTGCTTCATGAATCTTCTTGTCTAAAAGCTTCATAAATTCATCAAATATAGCTTCATGATAATTTGCAATATATTCTGCTCCTGATTTTTCCCATTTCTTATCTACTTTTTGCTTAGCCATTAAAGCTAAAGTAGGAAGAATAATTGTTGTTGGTGCAATATTACCTCTACCATCTTTTCTTTGAGGATTAACTCCAGGTTCAGCATTAATATCACTACCATTATAAGTACGGCATCCCATAGTAGAATTATATGTAGTAGGATCATTTCTGTCATATCCAGCATTTACTGACCAGTCAACATTACAATAATTAGGATAAATACGCATAGAAGTTGATTTCAATGCTAGTCTCTTTAAATCATAGTTAGGAGTTCCTGGCTTATCATTTACACCTTTCATATATTGGAAAATACCACATGGAAAAATAGAAGTAACACCTTTACTTCCTAAACCTTCCATAGAAACTTCTAATAATGCTTTAGTAACCATTCTTCCTTCAAGTTCTGTACAAGTACCATAGTTAATAGAAGTAAATGGAAGCTGATTTCCTGAACGAGATTGAAGAGTATTAAGATTATGATACATTCCTTCTACTGCTTGATAAGTCTCTTTCTTAGTCTCTAATAAAGCTTTCTGACGAAGAATAGGATCTAAATTATCATTATCAAACTTAAATGCTTCATCTTTTAGTTTAGTAGTAATATAAAAATCAGTAGTCTTATTCTCTATCCAATGCTTAAAATCTTCATAGTCCATTCCAAGAATATCAATTGTATAGAAATCATCAAGAGTCTTAATCCATTCAGAGATATAATGCTTACAATATGATTTTCTTACATAAGGTACCATTGTCCAGTCAATATGAGAAGCTGATACTCCTCCAAACTGCTGTAATGACTGTAATTGGAATAAGACTGCTACTAACTGCATAGCTGTATTTACACTACCAGCAGGACGTACATCTGTCTGACGAGTCTTGAATCCTTTTGCAAGTAAATCATCTAAAGGCATAGTAAGACAATTATGATCACCTGTCTCATAATGATCTAAGTCATGGATATAAATCATATTTCCTTCATGATTCTTTCTAGCCATCTTAGACATTCTCTTTAATGCTCTGTCTTTAGCAACTACACTAGCTGTCTCACCTAAACGACCACCAAATGATGCTTCATCTAAATTTGCATTCTGATTCTGAACATTGCTTCCTGATAGTTTTTCTTGGATTTGTTTGATAAGATCTGACTTTGATTCTCTTATCTCTTCACGTTTTCTTCTATAATTAATAAAAGCTTCTACAACTTCAAACTTATTTCTCTTAATAAGTTCTTTCTGAATACAATCTTGTATTTCTTCAATTGGTGTTCCTGCACCATTATTCTTAATAATCTGCTTTTCAACTGATTCTTTCAACTGCTCTAAGAACTTCTCTGGAACTTCTTGACTGACTGCATTAAATGCTTTATCTACAGCATCAACAATCTTTAAGAAAGAATATTCCTGAGGAGTACCATCTCTTTTAATTACTTTCATTAATTAAAGCTTATATTTTTATTATGGTTTATTTTTTATAATATAGTTAAATCTAAACCTTATTTAACTAAAAATGGCAAGAAACAAGTCTTTGCTTCTTGCCTTTGTATATAATAATAATGACTAAAATCTTAAAAATCTGATCTTGAAATGTTAAAAATTTTATGCATCAAATAATACTTTTTAACACTTCTTCTATATCATCTTCAATTATAATCAACCCATGGAAATTATCAAAATCTATAGTATTTAATTGGACATAAAGTTCATCAGGATCTTTATCAATTAATTTTTTGATTTTTAACTTTTGTGCTTGATATTTTGATAATTTTGATGGATAAAGCCATTTAGCCCAATGTGATTCATCTGAAAAATATCTTTCTTCTATTTCAGGATGTTTATCAAATTTATAAAAAATTAAATCACATCTTTTATAAGTTATAGTAATAGGCTGAATATAATCATTTCCAAATATTTTTTTATATTCTTGACTAGTTTTACATAATGATTTTAAATTCAACCAACATTTATCTCCTTTTTTAAATAATTGTTTATTATAACTCTTTTTAAAGAAATTTATTAAATTATATAAAGAACATTCAATATGAGTTTGTTCTCCAAAATGTTTCTTTAATTCTTTAATTTGTTTATCTAATTCTTCTTTTGATTTTTTAATTTTCATATTAAAAAGTATCTAATAGTTTATCTACATCAGTAATATTTCTCATATTACTATTATTTAATTTACTTAAATCATTTTCTGATTTTATATTAATAGTAGTAACAATAATATCATATCCAACACCAGGAGAAAAATCAGTTATATAATAACAATATACCTTTTCATCTTTATGATGTTTCTTAAATTTCTTATATCTTTCTTCTTCGATATCTGTTAAATCACTAGAACGATATTGTTTAATCATAACTCTTTCTTTTTAAGTATCTTTATAAATTGTTCTTGAGTAATAGTACATCCTGCAGCACCTGGATGTCCACCACCTTTATAATGTTCTTTCATAAATTGACCACAATGAAATCTTCCATACCAATCTTTCTCATCACATTCTCTTACATTATATAAAGAAACTGTCCAATTTCCATTCTTAGCATGCTTAAATACAATAGCATTCATAATATCAGGATTTGTATATCTTAATGAATTAAACATCTTAGAATTAGTAGCACCTTGATGGAATATTGCACAAGCTGGTCTCCAAGCTTCATTATCACCTATATTATTCAACCTAATCTTCCAAGAACAGTCTCCAACATTTTTAACAATATCTTCAAAAGTCCTGTCTTCATAATCACAAAGAAGCTTACCAGTTTTCTGTAATTGTTTAATAAGAGGTTTTTCTTTGAATAATGATGAAAGACTTCCATCTTTATTAACATAATAATTTACAATATCTTCTACTAAAGGAAGAACTTTTGACATTTCAAGATTATATTCATAAGTTACTGCTTTATTTACTTGTCTAGCATATTCATCATTAATATTTTCTTTCTCAAAAGTCCAACTATCCCATGCTGAAAGAATTCTTAATAACTCTGGTACTTTCTTTTTATTATAAGATTCATCAAATTGATCATAAAGATATTTCCATACACAAAGAATTGCAGAACGTGTAGTATCTCTTACACCAATAATATCATCAAAATGTTGTTCTTCAGAAGTCTTTATAATTGGAGCATGATGATCACACCATATAAAATCAGTTCCAAATTCTTTCCAAAGACGTTTCATATACTTATAATCATTAAAAGATAAATCAACCATTATAATTCTTTTTAAAGATTTATGAATATCTTCTGGTTCATTATCTTTTGAAAACTCTGCAAGAGAATTATATTCAGTTCCAAGAAGTACAATATCCTCTTTTGGAGTATTAAGAGTTTTCATAAGATAATTATACATTAATGCTCCAGAAAAAACACCATCATTATCTTCTTTATGATATATAATTAATGTCTTTTGTGTTGGTAAAATATCAGATTTATTTATTTTTTCAAACATACAAATTTATTTATCTGTTAAGTATTTTTCTTTTAAAGTATTATATATTTTCAAAGCTTCTTCTTTATCTTCAGTAATAAGATTATATATTGTTGAACATCCTATTGGATTATTATATTTATCTGCAAAAAATACATGAATAGAATAATTTTCCCAAATAGGCATCTTTTCATTTTCTTTGTATATATATTTCATCCAAAAGTAATGCTCACTTTTATATTTTATCATATTCTGAATTTCATTGATATTGAATAATTCAATAGTTCCATCAGGTCTTAAATATTCATAGACATCCCATCTGTATGTGAATTTGGTTTTAAATAATGACTGCCAAAAAGAAATATGTTTATAATTTGTCTCACCTTCTTTATATTTCAATCTAAAATCAGTAGAAGGATGAGGATTTAAAAGAAAAATTGTATATACTTTATTTTTTCTATTATCAATACTTTCTATTATTGAATCTAAATTATCTTTTAAAATAACTTTTCTGTCAAATTTATTATATTCAATATTTGTCATTTTAGGATGTTTTTATATTTAATTTATATAATTTTATATTTAAATAAAATAATCATACTGGAGACTATTTAAAATATATCCAGATTAATCTAAAAAATTAAATGTACCTAATAAGTTAGGTACATTATTTTAAAAATCAGTTTTATATTTATTAGGCATACCTGTTCCATATCTTACTTGTGAAAATTCTTGTGCAGTAAGCTCACGAGTACCTTCAAATTTACCATTACCCATACAACAATTCTTAAATTTCTTACGCTTACCATTTTCATCTACTGCACCACATGGACAAGGCTCATTACGACCTACTTTATGATTAAATTTCCTGATTATAGTTCTAGTCTTACGAGGTCTTATATATTTATTAAGATCTACACCACTTCCTACACCTGTTGCTACTACATTATCTGTATTTTCAATTTTAGTATTTTCAACAGTTTCCATAATCATAGAATTTGACTCCTTGTTTATATCTTCCATATTTTAAAAAAATATTTTTATATAATTAAATATAGAAATGTATATAATATAATTTCAATAAAAAAATCCAGAATAATTTCTTATTCTGGATTCTATAATATCTAGCCTTATTATTTTAGAAAGGAAGATCACTTGTATCATCTTTCTCTTCTTTTGTAGCTGGAGTCTCTGCTTTTGGAGCTGGAGCATCATTTTTATTTTCTGCTTCATTTACTGTATCTGCAATTTCTCCATCAAATGTTGCTGGATCATTACCAGATTCTACAATCTTAATCCAATTAGCAACTCTCTTCTTAGTCTCTTCTGACCAAGGCTTATAAGAAAGAGAATCAAGTTTTGGAGCCCATTCTTTTATTTGACCAAGAACTTTAGCATAAATTGGAAGAAGAGCTTTATACTCATCAGAAGAATTAACTTCTGCAACTAAAGCATCTCTCTCTGCTCTTTCCTCATCATCTTCAGCTTCCATTTCCCAAGCTTTCTTAATCTTCTTTACATAAGCATCAAGAATCTCTTGCTCTTCATCATTAAGAAGTGGAGAACCATCTGGATTAATACAACTTACAACATCATTAGACATTTCTGCTGTATAAGAAATCTCACGAGTCTTACGAAGTGGTTGCTTTGGATCATCTGGTCCAGGATGTACTTCAATATTAAATGCACGTCCAAATAAATAATCCATTACAGGAATTGCCATATAAGGACTATCCTTTGAAGGACTCATCTTCTGTTGAAGCATGTTATAAACAACTGTAGGAAGCTTCCAAAGCTTGAATGAACCAACAAGGTCTGGTTGATTCTTATCCTTAAGAATCTGAACTACAACATAACGAGCAAAGCGCTTATCATAAAGACCCTTACCGCCCTTTTCTTTATCTGTAGATGCTTGCTTCCAAAGATCTGAACCTTCTTCTGCATAATGACATTTCTTCCAAGATGTAAAGATAGGACAACTCTTATCTTCAATTGTAAGAGAAGAAATAACATTAAAGAAACCTTGTTTGTCTTGCATTCCATAAGACTGTTGCTCTAAGAAACTCTTCTTAGGATTCTCTGGATTGTAAACAATCTTAATCTTAGCTCTGTAAATTCCATCTTCTGATTTAGAATCAGCTGGACGTGTTTTGTAAATAAAAGAATTTTGTGTGTTTGTTGTCTGTGGTTGATCTGCACCATTTCCGCCGAATAAATCTTTAGGATCAAATCCTAAAACTTCATTTTCTGTCATGTAATCTGTTAAAATATATTTTTAAATTGACTTTTATAATTTGTATAACTAAACAAATAAAATATAAATTTCAATTATATTTAAATATAGTATTGTTGTTATACATAATTTCAAATTTACTGTTTAATTTTTTATTTAATTCCCAGAGTATTTGGTATAGCTCCATTAGTAGCAGGCATAGGTGTTGAATTAATCGAACAAAAATGCGTTGTAGGAGAACCATTAGTTATAAGATTACCATATATCTGAGCGTTTTTCACATAATAATGTATAGCTTGAGCCATAGTTTCTGCCCATTGTTCAGCTAAAATTTTATTGACTGTCTCACCAAATTTCTTAGCTGCTTTTGAACCTGCTTCTGTCTTTTCAGGCATCATCTCTAAGAATGCTTGTTCAAAAGCTACTGGAAGTGTCTGATTAAACAATTCTAATAAATTTTGTTTTAAGACATCAGGTTTTAACATTTATAAGAATATAATAAATTTATTGCTTATATACCCAGCATGCAAACTCAACAAGAGAATCTTTAATCTCTTCTGCTTGATTAGTTGTAATATTTGGAGCATAAGGCATAACCATTGTATTCAAATACTTATCAGCTAATTCTTTAGTTCTTTGTACTACATTAATAGGTACTTGAAGTGAAGGACGAACAGGAACTCTTCTCTTTTCTTCTTCTTTTCTCTTCTTGTCTTCTGCATCTTTATAAATCTTCTTAGCTTTATCAAGACATTCATCTAAGAATTCACTATTAAAGAAATTACTAAAGAAAGTATTAGTCTTAATTTTATTAACTGCTTCTGTAAATTTATCTAAATCTTCTTTTTTTGTAAAATCAAATTTATTTACTTCAATATCATTACCAATATTTTCTAATAAGCTATTGAATAACTTAAAAAGTTGTGTATTGTTCATAAGTATCTCGCTTATATTTTTATGATTATATAATAATAATGTTTTAAATTAATTATTTGAATAAATCTAACATTAAATTTTCAACTTCATTTGTTTCTTTTTCTTTTTTCTTTTTCTCTTTTTTTACTTCTTTATTTTCATTCTGAACTTTATCTAAAGCTATCTTGAATGACTCATTATATTGAGAATCTTTTTTACCTAAATAAAAAGATTTAATAGAATATTTATGTTGGTTGAATTCATCTTTATAAATTTTAATCTTTTCTAATCCTTGTAAAAAGAATTTATTTGTTATAGATTTATCAAAACAATCAACAATATCAAATAATATATATTTATCTTTTAATTTAGAAAGACCAAGACCACGTCCTATTGACTGATTATTTATAATACCTGATTTAAAAGACTCAAAGAAAACTCCATAACAAAGATTTGCAAGTGTAATACCTGTAGACATAGTTCCATAAGATGCTACTAATATACAATTATTATTTTCTTTTAAAGTCTGTTTAATAGCTTCTCTTTTTTTAGGACTTATCTTACCTGTGATAACCATAATAATATGAGAATCACTATATCTTTCTTTAATCTTTTCAGTTATATAATTAGTATATTCTGTATGATGACAAAGTATTAAAGTATTCTTATCACAAATTGGAAGAATATCATTTAAAAGTATATCTATTCTTTCTTCCATAAAATGAACCATCATCTTTTCTACTAATAGTCCATTTGCTCCTGTAGATTCTGCTAATATTCCTTTTAAAGTTTCCATCCATCTTATATCTTTCATTAACTCACTTTCATCACTTGAATATATATTAGCTTTTACTAATTGAAGTCCATAAGAAAGTTCTTTTACATTTTTTATAAGGAATCTTTTTTCTTCTTCTGGAAGTTCTTGATGTTTTAATTTATCAAGATTTTTTGGATCAGGAATATCTTTATAATCAGATATACAATATTCAGCACATTCATTAAATAATTTAATCTGTTTTCTTATATCAATATAATTAAATCTATATTGAAATATCTCAATATCACTTATATATCCTTCTTCTTTTAATTTATGTGTAGATATTTCTTGTATCTTAGCACCTATTAAAGAATGTATACAATATCTGTCTATTGAATTTTCTTCTGGAAGTGTACCAGTCAATCCAAAATTTATTATTACATTCTTCATAAAAGGCTGAGAAATCAATTCTTTAATCTGATGTGCTTTTGCTCTATGTACTTCATCTGTAAATACACAATCATAATCATCAAAAAAATGAGGATTATATTTTTTATCTTTTTTATCTATAAACTTATAAAGACTTTGGAAAGTTCCTACTGTAAGATTAGATGATTCAACTAATTTTCCACCACCCCAAATACATTCAGTATTAAAGAATTCTTTATACTCTTTAAAATCATCATACATTTGCTTTACAAGACCAATAGCAGGAACAATAACTAATATCTTTTTTACTCCAAGATATTCCATAGCATAACGGAATATACAATAAGCCATAAGTGTCTTACCAGAACGAGTAGCAAGTTCACTTATACTTCTTTTCCATTGAAGTACATCATAACAAGCTTTATATTGATATGGACGAAGATCTAAAGATAATCCCCAACTATCTACAATATCTTTAAATTCTTCAAAAGTATGTATAAGACTTCTTTTAAAAAATCCTGGTTCTAATCCATCATATTCTACTTTATGATCTCTAAAAAATTTATATACTTCTTGCCAAAGACCTATAGAACAATAATATATTCTTTTTCCTGAATGCTGAACATAATTATATAAAAAATCAACTGTTACTGGTGGTCCTTCCCAAGATTTAAGATTACATTTAGGATCTGTTAAATTAAGATGATTAGTTAAATTTGGTTGTTTCTTTTTATCATTACTAGGCTTTAACCATTTCTCATCTTCTTCAGTATCATATTTTAAAAACAAATATCTAGGATCTTTTTCAATAAAAACAAAATGAATCATTAAATAATCTTATATTTTTTAAACCAATCAAATATAACAAAAGATTTTCTGAAATTATTTTGAAATACAGATTCATTAGGATCAATATCTAAATCTTTTGCTATATGTTTTTCAAAATTATATATTTCTTGTTGTTTTGTTTCATATTCTTTCCTGCTTTTATCTTGTAATTGAACTATTTTATTAGCTGTAAAAGAATCAGGATTTAAAATATACAAATCAGATACTAACTCTAAATTACAATCTTCAAAATCTACTGATTTATTATAAGCATTTTTTAATTCTAATACTTTTGTTTTTTTATTATTTATTATTTCATAAAGAATAGCATCAAATTTATAATCTATTTTTCTACAAATAACAATTTCTTCATTATGGTCAAAATTATTTAATTTCATAGCATAATAAATATGATTTCTATATTCTTTATCAGGATTCCAAGTAAAATATAAAGATGTATCAGTCATTAATAATCCTTTAATAGACACATCAAATTTTAAAGAATCAAATTTTAAAGTTTCTTTTGTATCTTCTATATAAAGTTCATAATCAATATTATATTTATCTATTGATTGAATAATAAGACTCATATATTAAATAATATATTTATATATAATATAGAAAAAGTGGTTAACCTATTTCACAACAGTTTAACCACAAACAACAAACAACCACAACAAAAAATATCTTTATCTATTTTAAATATAGTAATAATTTTAAAAATTTCAATTTCTTATATTATTTTTTAGATAATAATATATAATATCATCTTCATTACCTATAAAAGAATCTCCTATTTTAATTTTTCTGTATATTTTATAAGGTAAATTATCATCTTCTACACCATCTCCATAATAATACCTATCAGCAATATCTGAAAGTGGAATTACTTTATATATGACATGATATTCTTGTTCTGAAACTCTTCCACCAATAAAATGATATGTACTTCCTATACAATCATATTTATCAAGAACTTCAATTTTATATTTTTTAGAAATTCTTAGTTCTTCAATTTTATTTTGTTCATGTTCTTTAATTATATTAAATATAAAATATCCACTAACTAAAAAAACAATAGAAAACATCCAAGGAAAAACTTTTTCAATAATATTATTTATACGTTCTTCTCTTGCTCTTTTCTTAAGTCTCTTCTGACGCTTTTCTTCTTTAGTCATAATTATTTGTTTTTATATAACATTGCTTTACATAAATCTTTAATCATATCTTTATCTTTAAATGAGGACCATCCATCAGATTCATAATAATTTCTAGCATAATTATGTAACCATGAACGTACTTCTGATAATTTTATAAAACCATCTTTTTCTAGACAAACATAATCACGAACTCTATCATCAGATTCATCCAAAAGTTCATCTTCAGTTACACACCACCAATTATAATCCATTAATGAATAAATTGGTGAACCATCAACAATAACTACTTCTGTAACTCTATCTACAAAGAAATCGTTATTCTTTTGATAATATATTCTATCTCCAATATTTAACATGACTCTGAATTTGAAATTTCCTTATTATTAAGTTTAAGAGATATAGAGAAGTTATTAGGATCATCTTCAATATATGAATTAAAATATCCTACATCATGTTTAGCATGTTCTATTTCAATAGAAAGATTTTCACGAAGATAACGAGCTATAAACTTCTCATTATTTCTTTTCCAATCTTCATATTCTTTATTAAATATTTCTGATTTAACTCGATTAAGTTCTTTCTCATGCTCTTTTTTGAGTGTTTCTATATTATTATTCATAATATTGTTTAACTCATTAGCCTTAGACAACTTAGCTTCTAATTCTGAGATACGAGCTTCTAAATCTTTCTTTAACATAACTTTTATTTTTTAATTACGCAATTAATATAGTAAAAGGGTTGGAAAATTCAATTCCAACCCTTTAAATTATGTTAAATTATAATCTTATTTGTCTTTAGATTAACCCAAGCAAACATTGATTCAATAGTCTGTCTTACATTCCAAGCATCTGCTAAACCTGTATTTGTTGGAGAAGCTGACTGAAGTGGAGTAATATAAGTAGTAATTGTCATATCTGTATGTCCATCTTTATGTTGAACATATCTAGATTCAATATACTTAGTATTAACTAAACTATTTACAGCTAACCAATATATCTCTTCATTATTTAATACAAGACCTGCTGAATCAAAATAAACTTGTTTATAAAGTTCAGTTTGTATATCAATTGGAGTATATTTTACTTTACCTGATAATTCTGTTTCTTTAATATAATAAGAAGTATTTGCTCCATTCTTAATTAAATCAGTAGCTGGAGTATCTTTAATAACTTCTGTAAAATTACTAAGATTCTTCTTAATAAAATATTTATCATGAAGATTAGTTTGTATACCTGAAGTTCCATTTACTACTTTATATTCTCCAGAATCAAGATAATATAAATCACGACGAGTATTATCTAATGAGAATAAATCAATAAGTTCTTGACCATTTATATGTAAGAATATATCTCCATTATATATTGCTTCATTAGTAAGTAAATAACTAAGTGGAAGTTTCTTTCTCTTTACACTGATAACACCATTTTCTTCACTTACTTCACTTACATATTGTCCTTCTAATTCTGTATCTGTATAATCAAGTCCATTAATTTTATCATTAATATATGCTAATACTTCATCATTAACTCCTGACATAGCATCTAATAACTCATTAACTACAGCACCAACATAAGAAGTAACCCAAGGAACTGTTGTAATACCTGTTTCTACATCAGCAGCAACTTTATGAATATTGAAATAAATATAATTACCTGCATTAGAATCTAAAGCTGATTCTGTAAGTGAAGAACTTCCAATTACTTCATAATTTTCACCATTAAATGTATAGAACTCTACTGTTGTAATACCACATGCATTCATATCTTCATATAATTGATGATTAGAACCAGAAGCACCTAATAATCTGTAATTATTTAAATTAGTTTTATCATAATTACGTACATAACGATAAATAGTATTAGCTCCTGTATGATTAGCATTAAGATAAGCAGCTTGTGTATTATTACTTGAATCTTTATAAGTCTGTGCTAATATAAGATCAATATCAAGTTTAACATCACCAATAGCACCACTGTCTTTAATTGGATCCCAAAGATTAGAAGAATAATAAGATACAACTAATAAATCATTTCTAGATTGTGATTGGAATGAATTAACTGTATTTTCTCCTAAGTTTTCTTGCCATTGTTTAATTTTCTGAATTTCAACAAAGTTATATGCAATGTTATAAGCTAAACTTACACCATCTTCATCTCCATCAGTAATCTTATCAAGTATATAAGAAATCTCTTTAATAGTATTAATACCATCAGCAATATTCTGATTTACATTAGCAGTATGTTCCATATCAACATGATACCATACTGGAATATTCTCACCACCAGAATTTTCATAACCACCATTTGCATCAAGAAGACTAGCTATTTGAGAAGAAGAAATAGCTGGGAATACACTATCATTAGTAGACCAAAGAATAATATCACTTCCACCTTGTTCAATAACAATAGCATAATCACCATTATCTTCTCTTATTTCTACAGGTACATAAGTACCACCATCTAACTTAACATATACTTGATTAATAGGCTCTAATGTCTTAGAGTATTGATCCCATAAGAATGCTTCATTGAATTCTTTCTCAATATATACAACATCAACACCTAAAATATCTTTATATACACGGTTAGCTTGTTGAACTGCTATATTCTTAGCAAAGTTCATTAAATAACTAGTTCTGCTTGTAATATAAGACCAAGTAAGACGGTCATCGATTGTTATGTAATCTTGTCCTTGCCAATAAGAGTATTCAAATCCAAATTCATCAGTTCCTTGTACATGATTACCATTATGCTCAATATTAACAGTAATACCACTAGTACCATAAGTAGAAGGATTTATAATAGGATCTCCAAATATATCTGTTGTTATTCCTTTTTTAGTTATTGGATCATAATCATAAATACCTTTAAGAACAACATCTTTATTTGCTTGGAGTTGATATCTATAGTTATTCTGAGTAACTATATGTCCTTCTACATCTACAGAAGTTGCTGTATCTGGTAAATGAGGTATTAATTCACTTGGAGCATAATTACTATAAATTGAATTAACAGTATTCTGATGTAAATGAGCATCTAAACCTTGTAATCCTTCATTTCCTGACTGTAATTGTGATTTAATCCACTCATAAGCAGTCTGTCCTATACCTACATAAGAATTTGTTAATGGATTGAAAAGTTGTTTCTCATCACCAAGAATAATCATGGCATTCTTATATTGTTGAACCATATCTAAAGTTAAATCTCTAGAGACATCAATATAAGCAAACATTTTTTCACCAATATTCATAATTTATATTAATATATTATTTTTTTATTATTCTGATTTTAATAATTGAAGTGTGCAAATATAGGAGAATGAATTGACTAAATTAGAATGAGTTATTATTCCTTCTTTTACAATATTTCCTGTATATGCATTTATATAAGCATGATTAAGACTTGCAGTTATATGTCTGTTTGGTGTAGATTTATCTGATGGAGAAATTCTTAGATTTAAATAAGAAGGATCTTCTGATTCTACACTTAACTTATATAATAGATATGTATTATCACTTGTATTCTGATTAATTTCTTCAATTTCTTTTTCTATTCCAGTTGCAGGAACTTCTGGATAGAATAAATAATAATCTCCTTGATAATGATTATTATAAGATACTGCTATATATGAATTAGTATTATCATTATATCTATATACAGTATTATTATTTTCTTGTATATAATCAAGTATTTCAGGAGTATATTCATTTATTTTTTCATATACATTATAAAGAGTATGATGTCCTATTTTCTCAGTATTCTCATAAGAATTATAATAAGCTGCATAAGCTATAGGTTTTATATTCTCTATTTCTGTATATGATGTATATGCTATATCATAAGCAATACTTCCAAGATTTATAGAATATGTTGTAAGATAAGAAAGATCATTAATATTTAAATCAATATTATGAAATCTTTCATAAAATCCAGTATATGTAGTTTTTTCAATTAAATTATCATAATATTCTTGACCTATAATTTCTTCTAAACTATATATTCTTTTATTTAATTTGATAATATCTGCAAGAATAAATTCATAATATGTCTCCTCAGGATGTTGTTTTAAATATTCATTGTTTTCAACTTTATGATATTTTCTGTTAAAATATATATAATATTCTTGATCTGGATAAAGAAGTTCTCCATTCTCATCAAATATTTCTTCTGGATTAAGTTTAACATAACGAGTATCATCAAGAACAACATCACGAATCTGTTCAAGTACTTCAAGTCTATTAAAAAGATTTTCTACAATTACATCTTCAATATATTCATTATTATATGTTAATGTATAACTAATATCTTCATGTACATTTTCTAATACATAAGTAAGATAAGAACTTTTAATTACAGATGGACTATTAAGATAACTATGATCTTTTCCATATAAATCAAGAACATTAATTAAATCTTCTGTTGTATAAAGATATGTGTTAATATTTTTAATATATGCTCCATCCCAATCTAAGTCTATTACATCAAGAATAGGATATTCTGAACCATTTCTTTGATTTAATTTTCCTGATACAAAGATGCCTAGGTAAGTATATTCACTATCCCACTTATTAACATTAGTAAATATTGAAGTGTTATATGTAAGTCTTCCCATTGCCTCTTTATATATTTTTAATAATTTTCCATCTTACTTTACCCATACCTTCATTTGTTGTTAACCAAACATTATATTCATGATTATTTCTTATCTCTAAACTTTGTCTTTTATGCCATGATCCTTGAAGTGAAGACAAATCATCAATAATAATTATATTATATTCTTTAGGAAGCATTATAAAAGCATAATCATAAAATCCTTGATCTATTATAAATGTATTCTCTACATCTCCTAATGGATATTTACCTTTTTCTTCATAAGTAAAATCTCCATCATAAGTTCCATAATATACAAAATCTGACCAATTTACTTCAAAAGATATTTCATCACTTGTTATAGTATCATTATAATCAATAACTATAATTCCATCTTGACCTTTAATAAATTTTACTTTCATTTTTAAATCATTAGTTAAATCCATTAACTCACAATCTTCTGTAATGATTTCAAATTGTGTCCATTTATCAATAGAAATAGATGAATCAATAATAATAGGTATTTCTAAAGTATATTCATCTGTATCAACTGCATCATATTCTAATGGTTTTATATCAAGACTTATAATAGGCTCAGAATATTCTTCAATATCTATCTGACTATTATCATTTATAAAAAGTCTGTATTTACTACCATCTTTTCTTGTTATAAGATGCTGATTTACGAATTTGCTTACATCATTTCCAATCTCAATAACATCAATACCATCTTTATTAGTTGTTGTAATATTTATACTGTCTTTTCCTTTGAATGCTAATTGAGATTCTGGACCTTTAGCTGATATATAGCTTATTTCATTATCATTAATATCTAAGTTAAGAATTCTTGTATAGAATAATAAGTCTTCTTTTAATGTATCACCTCCATAATATCTTCCTAAAGTATATATACGGTGTGTATAAGAATCAAATAAAAGACTTCCTTCATTATCTACAAGCTGATGTATATATTCTAAAGCTTCTGGAGTATATTCTTCTGAATTGATACTGACAAGCTTTCTTTGAATAAGAAGATTTTCAATATTATCTCTTATATATTGCCAATCAATATATTCTTTGCTATATGAAAAACTATAAGAAATAATATTGTTTCCTAAATAAGAATTCTGAACATATCCAGCTCTTGAATAGTCTTCTAATTCTTTTAAATCAGAATATTCATATGATATAGTATTAAATGTATAAGCTATCTGATCATTAGTATAATCTGTACAATATCCAGTCATAGTAGCTAAGTTCATAGCTATATTGACATAAGAATTAGTACGAGAATCATATTGAGCTACAGCAAACCATGAATGATCTTTATGTTTTGTTATTTTATCTCTTGGAGTAAGCTCAGAAATTTTCTTAGAATTATTACGAGCTATACTTCCAGGCTTATTACTGTTTGTTATTGTATCTTTAATCAGTTTAGCCATATTCTTATTCAAATTATCCATGTAATATGATACAAGATTAGATGAATAAGATGTTACATAAGAGAATATTGTATTATAATCTACAGGAATTATTTGAACATCTCTTTTCATATTGTCAATCTTATCGTTAAGATATGACATAGTATAAGCATTCAATTGATATGAATAACTTATTAAATTATCTGTAATATTTTGTAAATTAACAACAATATTATTATAAGAGTTATTCTGAGAATTATTCTGATTTGTAGGTTTATTACTATTTGCTATTGTATCTTTAATAAGCTTACTCATATTCCTATTCAAATTATCCATGTAATATGATACAAGATCAGATGAATAAGATGTTATATAAGAGAATATTGTGTTATAATCAACTGGAATTATTTGAACATCTCTCTTAATATTATCAATCTTATCATTAAGATATGACATAGTATAAGCATTCAAATAAGATGAATAGCTCATAGAATAATCAGTAATACTCTGTAGATTAACAGCAATATTATGATATGAGTTATTTTGTGAATTATATTGAGCTGCTGGTAACCATGTATGATCTTTATGTCTTGGAAGAACATTACGACCATCTATCTCTGAAATTTTCTTATTATTTTTATTAGTTATCATTAGCTTTTTATTATCACAATTCTTTATTAAAAATAAAATTAAAATACCTTAAGGAAATTTTATTTTTAATAAAAGATGTATTAAACACTATGAACATCAATGATAATATAAATATCTTAAAAGATAAGATAACTAATTTATGTATAGCATTTAAT
>AUXO010955006.1_pt1 | contig 17134 bp, 6 predicted proteins | sample 768731 | NCBI WGS metagenome assembly AUXO01 (sample SAMN02715735, study PRJNA202380) | gut metagenome | biome: sheep rumen | host: Ovis aries | place: New Zealand: Palmerston North
AATTTTTGTTAAAACAATATATAAAGCAAAAAATAAAGGAGGAATTTTGTATGAACGTTACAAAAAAATTACTAGGTAAAGTTTGCGCAATAATTGTAATTGTTGCCTTGACTATATCAGACTTTTTGTTCGTTGGAACAGAGCTTGCAAGTTATGCTGTAGATATGCTAAAAACTAATAGCTCTAATGTAGATTTTTCTGCTTATTTTATAAACTCAAACGGGGAAAAAGTAGAAAAATTGGAAAAAAATACAGATATGGATGAAGAATATCTATATATAGATATAGCTGTAAAAAACGAAGGATATTTTAATGGTACTATATCTTTACATAATAATAACTTCAATTTGAAACAAGATATATTAAGCCAAGACATAGCAAAAATTTCAGGAAATGAAGTTAAACTTAACCAAATTAATGCTGGAAGTACAGTAACTATTAAACTTGGAATTGAAATTATAAATAATTCTACAATTACAGAAAATATGTTAGACCAAAAAACAAAGGTAGAGCTAAATGGTCAATATGTAAATAGTAAAAATGTAGAAAAAAATAAATTTGTTGAAATTAAAGGAGCAACAAGTGTTGAACTTGTATGGAAATCAAGCGATGATACTAAATCACAATTAGAATCAAAAATTTTAACAAATTTTCTTTATGGTGAAAACGAAGACCAAAAAAGAATTGTTCAAATTCTAGTAAATAGCAATGTTACTAATAATAGTTACCCAGTAAAAAATACTGAAATAAATGTAACTATTCCAAAAAATGCTATTGAAGCTAAAGTTCATGCAAGAAATTTAGATGCTACAAATAGTAGCTCAAGTTTTGATGCAAATAATTATGAATATAATAAAGAAACAAACAACTTAAAAATAATAGTGAAAAATGAAGATAAAAATTCTATTAGCTGGAATAAAAACGCTAAGGATTCATTTGTTGTAACATGTGTATTTAATAAAGAAGAAAATTTATTAGAAAATAATATAAAAGTTGAGTCAAAAATAAATACATATGATAACAAAGTTTTAAATGCAACAGAGGATGTTGTTATTTCAGAAGAAATCGATGGAATTGTTTCATATTCTATAAAAAATATGGAAGATAGTATTTATAAAGGAAAGATTCAAATAGGACAAGAAAGAGAGTATAAAGAAGTAAATACTATTAATGTAGATTACCTAGATGCAGTAGACGAAATTTCTCTAAGAGCAATAGAATCAAAAATCTTAAGTGAAAATCAGGAACTTCAAGCAAATATTACGTATAAAGAATCAAGAATAAACAAACAAGAATTTCTAAAAATATTTGGTGAAGAAGGATTTATAACTGTAAAAGATAATAATGGTATTCTAGTTGCAAATATTAATAAAAATACAGAAACTGATGAAAATGGCTATTTTGTTGTAAACTATTATGATAATACAAAAGATATAGAATTTAAAACAAGTAAGCCAAAAAATATAGGCTCACTAAATATAGAAAATACTAAAACTATATTAAATAACGGGTATAATAAAGAAAATGTTAAAGCATTTACAGGAATAAAAGAAACTATAGAAGGAAATTATAACCAAAAGGTAGCTACAAATAAAACAGCCAATATTGAATTAAAAAATACATCAAGCAAAGCTAATTTAAATGTTAGTGTAAATAAATTATATGCAGTAGAAAAAAATGAAAACATAAAGTTAACAGCAGTTTTATTAAATAATGATGAATCTAAAGATTTATTCCAAAATCCAAATATAGAAATAAAACTTCCAGATCAGGTAGTTGGTATTAATGCTAAATGTAAACTTCTATATGGAAATGGGTTAGAGCTTTCAGATGCAAAAATTGAAGATGGAAACAAAATCAAAATAAGTCTTAAAGGAAGTCAAACATCATATAATACTCAGGCACTAGAAGGTACAACTTTAATAATATATGCTAATGCAGAGGTAGATAAATTAGCTACAAATAGTGACGAAGAGGTAACTTTAAGTTATACAAATGAAATAGCTACATCTATAGATAATAATGGAGTAGTAAAAAAACCTGTAAAAATAGTTGCAAATACAGGAGTTATAACAACAAATAACATTCCGGAATTAGATGTAGAGACTATTGCGGATGAAGGCACAAAACAAGTTATATTAGAAAATAATACCTCAGAAAAAGATGCATCAATTAACATAGGAGCAATTAATAATGAGGGAACACCAATAAAAAATGTTACAATTTTAGGTAAATTTCCAACAGCAGGGGATGGCAATTTAGGAGTAAAATTAACAAGTGGAATTAATATTACATCTAATACACAAAATGTAAAAGTTTACTATAGTAATAAGGAAGATACAAACAATAATATAAACGATAGTTCTAATGAATGGACAGTTGAATTTGATAGTAACTCTGCTAAAACATACTTAATTATAATTGATAGTTTAAATGTTAGTGAAAAATTTAATGCAAATTACAGAATGAATATCCCTGCAAATTTAGGATATAATAAAGAAGCTAAATTAGGTTATACTATTAATTACATAAAGGATTTAACAGGTGAGAGTAAAGTTGCGAAAGCTACAGAAATTAACTTAACAACTGGAACGGAAGCACAGATAGTTTCTTCACTAAAAGCATATGTTGGAGGAGAAGAAATAAAAGATGGGGATGAGGTTAAAGCAGGAGAAATAATAAAATATGAGATTCGATTAAAAAATGATGGAAAATTAACAGCAGAAAATGCTAGTATAGAAGTTACTATACCTGATAGTACAACACTAATTGAAGTAAACCCTAAATACCCAGGATATGATGAAGATTTTGAAGAATACACATATGAAGAACCTTATTTTATAGAAAAAGAAAATAAAAAATTGGTTAAGAATAATATTAAATTAGAGCCAGATGAAACTATGAATTTAACATATATGGTAAGAGTAAATAATAATTTGGCTCAAGAATTACAAACAAAAACAACAAGCATAGTTAAATATAAGGAAGAACAAATAAAAACAGAATTCACAAGCAAATTTACTACAAATAACTTAATTGCTGCTATAATTGCACCATATGACAGAACACAAGGTACTGAGCTTGAATATTCTTATACATATAGTTATATATTAGAAATAAATAATATAAATGATGTTGCTCAAAATAATGTAGAAGTTACATTAAATAAGAATAAGCTATTAGATATTTCTAGCATTGTATGTAATATTAAAGAAAACTCTCAAGAGATAGATCCAAGTAAACAATCATTTATAATTGATTCAATACCAGCAAAAGAAACAGCATATATTAAAATTGATACATTAGTAAATAAGCCTACTGATGCTCTTACAAATGCTGAAATTTCAGCTTTAGTGAAAAATAATGGTCAGATTTTTAAAACAAATAAATTGTCTGAATCAATTTCTGGGGTAAAAGTTGATGCAAAGCAAAAAGCTGAACTAAGTTCAAATACAGATGTTTTATACGTAGGTGATACAATAGAATATACTATAAATATAAAAAATACAGGAAAAATAGATGCTAATGATTTAGACATAAGAGATAATTATTCAAATTATATAAATATGAATTCTGTTACCATAGATGGAGCAGAGTATCAATATCAAGAAATTGCAGAAACAGAAGAAAATAATATAATCTATATTGAAAAATCTCTTAAATCTGGAGAAGAAACAACAATTAAATTTACAGGAAGTATTAATAGTGAAATTAATTTAGATGAAACACATGAAATTGTAAACCAATTAAGTGTTTATAAAGATGGTGTTCTTGTAGGACAAACAGAAAGTGCTAAAACAAGTTTAGTTAATAGAAAAGAAAGTGAAGAGATAAGGGAAGAAATTGAAGAACCAGAAGATAAAATAGATGGTGAAGAAAGTGATGATTCAGATAATAAAGAAGATAATAATGAAATAGATTCAAATGAAGATAAAAATGAAACAAATAATGATTCAGAAAAAAGTAAAGGAAAAATAATTTCAGGTACCTCATGGTTTGATAAAAATGAAAACGGAAGTAAGGAAAATTCTGAAGAGGGAATGCAAGGTGTAAATGCTACATTATTAAATTTAAGCAATAATGAGCAAAGAACCACTACAACAAATGAAAACGGTGTTTATTCATTTGAAAATGTTGATGATGGAAATTATGTAATTATATTTGATTATGATACAGAAAAATATATGTTAACATCATATCAAGCAGATGGAGTTAATAATTCACAGAATTCTGATGCTGAACTTGTAAAATTAAACTTAAATGGAGAAAATGTAACTAAAGCTTCAACAAATACATTAACAATGAGAGGAACTAATATAGAAAACATCGATATTGGTTTAATAGAGGCTAAAGTATTTGATATGAATTTAACAAAAACAATTTCTAAAGTTACAATTTCAAATAATGAAGGAACTCAAAGTATAGATTATAATGATAATTCATTAGCTAAAGCAGAAATTAGAGCAAAATACTTAAGTGGTTCTACAGCTGTAATAGAATACAAGATAAAGGTTACAAACAATGGAGAGGTAGCAGGATATGTTAAAAATATTGTAGATTATAAACCAACAGATTTAAACTTCAATTCAGGTTTAAATAAACAATGGTATCAAGCTGGTAATAATTTGTATTCAACAGCACTTGCTAACACACTAATTAATCCAGGTGAAACAAAAGAATTAACATTAGTTTTAACAAAACAAATGACAGAATCTAATACTGGACTTACAAATAATATTGCAGAAATTGCGGAGATATACAACAGCTTAGGTTTACCAAATAAAGATTCTACTCCAGGAAACAAAGACACTAAAGAAAATGATACAGGTAGTGCAAATGTCATTATAAGTGTTAGTACAGGTATTGCAGTAAGTTATGTTGCTTTAACATTATCAATAATAACATTAATAGCAGTTGTAGCATATGTTGCAAGTAAAAAAATATTAAAAGAAAATATAAAATTTTAGAGGAAAGGAGGAGTAGAAAGTGAGTAATTTTAAAAAGAAAATATCATTAATTTGTATAATTATTTTTACCATCACTTTTTTTGCAACTACTGTTAATGCTAGCATGGAAAGTGACCGTAAAAATTTCTGGGATAGCGGATATAAAAATATTGGTAAAACAATAGGTGTAGCTGCAAATTATAAAAATGCACAATCTACACAATTTCCATTTAATTTATATCAATTTGAAACATACTGTATTCAACATAAATCAGGTTTCAAAACTGGTAAATACAAAATACATTACTATATTGAATTAGATGGTGATACAGCAACAAAATTTAATAATAGTGGTACAGCAGTTAACACATGGAAAAATAAACAACTGAATGGTACACTTGAATACATCTTAGCAGAAGAAGATTTCCAAAAGAGTGGACGTATTAATGCAAAAGAAGATATAGATAAGTTTGAAAAGGAACATGCAGCTCAAACATCTAGTGGTTCATGTATGAGTATAAGAAACATAGCTTTATGGAGATTTATGCAAACATGGATGGGAACAAATGATAAAAATAGCAATGGTGCAATTAATAAACTTGGCATAGAACAAAGATGGAGATACGACTATTCTCCTTCTGGTAAAGTAGATAGTTGGAATCAAGCAGCTAAAGATTTTGTTAATAGGGCAAAAAAAGCTGCTAGTACATCTAATAATCCATCTGTTACAAGTACATACAAAAAAGTATCAAATGTACAAGAAAATAAGAATATTATAGGACCATTTAAAATTAATTATACAGGCAACGGTTTAAGCATAAAAGTATATAATAAATCTGATAAGGAAATTTCAAAAGTTGAGTACTATTCAGACAGAAAATGTACTAAAAAGATAGAGCTAAAAGATATGAAACCAGGAACAATAGAATTTTATATTAAGAATAATTCAGATGAATTAATTAAAAATGTAAAATTTAAAGCAAATGGTACAAAAATAAAAGCTCAGCTTTGGTTCTTGGCATATAATGATAAATTTGCCCTTAATGCTGGACAAGCGATAATGATTGCTAAATCTAGTAAAGAAGACTCAGGTTCTAATGAAGAAGTAGTTGAAATAGAATATAAAACAGGAGATTTAAAAATCATAAAAACAGATGAAGAAACAGGAAAAAGACTTGAGGGAGTTCAATTTAAAATTCACTGTGGAAAAGGATGGATACAAGATAAACTTGATGAAAATGGAAACTACGTATATAAAACAGATGCAGAGAAAGGCTTTGAAAGTGCTAAAGTATTTCCAACAGATAAAAATGGTGAAATTTTAGTTAAAGATTTACCAGTACTTAAAAATGGCTATAATGTATATGAGGTTGGAACGCCAGATGAATATGAATTAAAGGAACAAGCAGACAGTAAAAAAGGATATATATATAATAGTGAGAGAAATTATATATTTATCAAAGAAGTTATATATATAAAAGAAGGACAAACAACGCCTATAGAGCTTAAAGTAACAAATAAAAAACACAAAGTAGGAAAATTAAGAATTGTAAAAACAGATGAAATAACTAATGAAAAACTTCCAGGAGTTAAATTTAAACTTTATGCTGTAGGAAAAGGCTGGCTTCAAGCTACGTATATTGTACCTAAGGATAATATAGCTATTCCGCAATGGGAAAAAGATTATACATATTATTTAAATGATATAGAATATAAAGCAGACAAAGATGGTGGATATGATACAGCTGTTGAATTTATGACAGATAAAAATGGAGAAGTATTCATAGCTAATTTACCAATTTTAGAAAAAGGATATATTGTATATGAGACAGGTTATGAGTCAAAGGCAATTGAAGGATATAATATTAAAGAACAAGCAGATAGTAAAAAGGGATATAAATACAATAAAGAAAAGAATGCTATTAGAATTGATCAGGCTATAATATTACAGTCAGACAAGGAAGCTCCAGTAGAGCTTAAAGTTACTAATCAAAAGAAAAGAGTAGATAATTTAGGAGGAATGGTTTGGGTTGACAGAAATGATGGCAAATCAGATAGCTTAGATAATATTTATAAAAATAAATCTTTTGATACATTAAAAGAAGGAATTAGAGTTTATCTAAAATCTTTAGTAGACAATAAAGATTTAATAACAGATGAAAAAGCTAATAAAGATGAAAATGGACACTATGTAATAACAGATAAAAATGGACACTATGAATTTAATAACTTGAATTTAAGCTATTCAGATGTTGAAAATGCATATATAGAATTCAAATATGATAATAGTAAATATACGCTAGTTGAGCCATTTGAAGGAAGTGATGCAAGAGTTAACTCAAAAGCAAAAATAAAAGAGCTAACTGTAGATAACTTAAATGATGAGAAAATAAAAAATAAAGAGTCAAAAGCATATCCTGGAATAGCATCAACAGAGATGAAAACAGGAGCATTAACTACATATTATGATCAATCTACATATACAGTTTCTAATATAAACTTAGGTTTAGTAGAGAATTTAAATGTTTCATATAATCTTGAAGAAACACTAGAATATGTAAAAGTAAAGATGAATGGTTATACCTATACATATAAATATGGAAAAGGAGCAGGAACAGAATCAAACGATTCTAAGCTATATTCACCTATGGTTCGTTCGCAAGATTCTGCAATATCTTTTAGAACAAAGCTTTACCTAACTGATGTTGCATATAATGCAGAAACATCATCTGAAAATTTACAAGTATATGTTGTATACTCTATAGGAGTTCAGAACCTAGCTAACAATAAAGAGGATAATAGATATGTAGAACAAAAATTGTACCTAAACTCATTAACAAATACATTTGATTCTCGTAGATATGAATTATGTACAGATAAAAATATGGATGATAAAGAAGCTACACAATTCAAACTATGGACAACAGATAATAAAACTGGAGAAAATGGTGAAATAGTGGCAAAATATGACATTCAAAAAGGTGTTTATAAAGATGGAATAGATCCAGATAAGACTATAAAATCTTATATTCAATTCAAGATGAAAGATGAAATGTTAAAAACCATATTAGAAGGAAACTTGACTGAAGAAATTGTAGAAAGAGTTCCTACGTGGGCAACAGCAAACGGATATCATGATTATTTAAGAACAGATAATGTTTGGAATGATGCAAATATTATTGCATACGAAAAGTCAAAAGAGAACAAGTATGCTAAAAAGAATTCGGATAATAAAAAATACTATGTTCATAGAACAACAAATAAAAATGCCGAATCTTCAAATGTGTTTATAAGATTACAATTAAAAGAACAAAGGACTTTATCTGGAGTTGTATTTGAAGATACATTAACTCAAAAGAGTGATGGTTCAGATAAAAATAACCTAGGTGACGGTATATTATCTGATACTGAGACAAATAGAGCTGACAAAGTAAAAGTACAATTATTAAACAGAAATAAACAAGATATAGCAGACCTATATCAAATTGAGAAGGTTGGTACAAAGACAGTTGTAAAATACGATAATGGGGCATTACCAAAAGCTGAGACATATTCTGATGAAAATGGTGAATTTACATTTACAGGTGTAGCTCCAGGTTACTACTATATAAGATTTACATATTCGGATGGAACACAAAAAATAATGCCAGCGGGTAGTGTTATAACATCTAAGGATTACAAATCAACTATTATTAATACATCAGATAATGATAGTGTTATAAAAAATGCTATGGAAGAAAAAAATATAGACCAAGTCTTAAGCAACAAATCAGATGAACATTATAAAAAACTAGTAGAATGGTATAAATACTTAGAAAATAAAAAATATTCAGTTGCCGTAGATGACATAAATAAAAGATCTTTAATTGATGAATATGAATATAGAGAAGATGGAAAAGTATTTAAAAATGGTACAGAAGTTACAGAGGAAGAACTAAGGAGAAATGAGTTAATGACTGCTGACACACCAATAATTGGTATTTCAATAGAAAATGATGTAGCAGATAGTTCTCAAGCAACAAAAGATGGAAATAGACAAGCTCCTGAATATGATGAATTTAACTTTGGACTTATTAAACAAGAACCAACAATAATTAAATTAGACAAGAGGATAAAAAATGTTAAATTTACGAACCAAGTAGGAACTACATTAGTTTCAGCAGACCCTACAGATATAACAGCCAACTATGTAACAGCTTTAGATAATCTTGTAGGCGGAGGAAGTAAATATGCAAAATTAGAAATTGACCCAGAAAATATATATGGTTCAAATATTGAATTAACATATCAAATAACTATTTCAAATGAAACTACAAAAGACTATATAGAACAAGATAATAGTGAAGAATTTGGTTATTACTATAAATATGGTATTGTAACCGAGGGACAATCAGAGCTTAAGAAGATTACAGTAAGAGAAGTTCAGGATGAGATAGATCCAAAATTCAATTTGAATTCAGTTCCAAAGACTGTAAAACAAACAAAGTCAGATTCAAAAGAAATAAGATTATCTCCTGAAAGTACAACTATTAAAATGACAGGCTGGGAAAGCCTAGCAAGTAGTGAAAAAACATCTATGGAATATACAGTAACATCACTTCTATCTCAAGATGATGACTCAAATTTTGGAAATGATGCAAAAGTAACATCACTATCTCTAGACAGCTTAACTACTCTAGCAAGCAACTCTGAATGGAATGCAGATAGTACAACATTTGCGATAACTCCATCAACAGGTGCAAACAGAGATTATACTGAACTAATAGTAGGAATAATAGCATTAGTTGTTGCTGCAGTTGGATTTATAGCAATAAAGAAAAAAGTATTATAATAAAAAAGAGCCGGAATTTCTTAAATGAAACCGGTTCTTTTGCTACAGTTTACTGTGAAATAATATGTATTATTTTGTGGTGAACTGTAGCCTTCTTTTTATGTTTTTTAGATAAAATACTTGAATTTAATTTATTTATAGTGTATTATTATCAAAGATGAAAGGAATGTGATATTATATGAAAAAAATAATTTTAATAATACTATGTGTATTAATTATATTATGTAGTATATTTTTAGTTAAAAAACTAGTTGATAAAAAATATGATTATGAAATTCAAGAGATAAACGAATATAACTATTTTGTATATAAACAAGATGAATTTTATGGTGTAATAAATAAAGAAGGAAAAACAATAGTAAGTGCTAAATATCAAAGTGTAATAATACCAAATCCCGAAAAAGATATATTCATTTGTTACAATGATGATAAAAGTGAAGTATTAAATTCTAATGGAGAAAAATTATTTAAAGAATATGATGAAGTAATGCCAGTAAAGTTGAAAAGTGTGGCAAGTGTTTTAGCATATGAAAAAAATGTATTAATTTATAAAAAAGATGGTTTATATGGTTTAATTAATTTTCAAGGAAAATCTTTAACAAGAAATATTTATAGTGCTATTGAAAATTTAGAGCCCACAGAGGGAAAATTGCTAGTATCTAAAGAAAATAAACAAGGCGTAATAGATATAAAAGCAAATATATTAGTAGATACAGAATACGATAAAGTAGTTTCTGATGAATACTTTACGAAAGAAAATGAGTACAAAAAATCTGGGTTTATAGTCGTAAATAAAAAAGAAGATGGATATAAATTTGGTTTTATAGATTATAAGGGTAAGAAAGTTTTAAATACAGATTATAATGAAATAGAAAGAATTCCAAATGAAAATGATAAAATTACTCTAATAGTTTCCTATAATGGAAAATATGGATTATACAAAAAAAATAAAAAAATAATAGAACCAGAATTTCAATCTATAATATATGACGATAATCTAAATCTATTAATAGTACAGAAGAATAAAAAGTTTGGAGTTTATTCATTAGAGGGAAAGAAAATAATTGAGCCAGATAAAGAGGAAATTTCATCAAAGGGAATATATTTATATGTAAAATCTCAAGACGGTAATAAAGTATATGATGAAAACGGAAAAGAAGTAGATGTTAACTATAATAGAACTATTTATAAAACTGAAAATGATGAATATAGAATTTCTACAATTTTAAACAATAACATAACATATTATGGAATTATAAATAAAGATGGAACTCAATTAGTTGAAGAAAAATATAGATACATTGAATATTTATACAACAATTTCTTTATAGCAACAAATGATGAAGGAGCTTTAGGTGTAATAAACAATAATGGAAAAGTAGTATTAGATATGAAATATAATTTACTCCAAAAAATAAAAGGAATGAATATTATTCAAGCAGGTATGCAAGATTCTAATAAAATAGAATTTTATTCTCAGGAGATGAAAAAAGTTCTAGAAATAGAAAATCCGAATATTGATTTAAGAAAAGATTATGTAATTATTTCAAACGATAACGAGATAGTTTATCTAGATAATAAAGGAACTCAAATACAAGAGACAGAAAGCTTAAAAGCTTTAAACTTTCCAGAAAAAATAGGAGAATATAGAAGAGAACAAATAACAATAAACGATATATATTATACAAAATAAAAAAGGATAAAAAAGGGACATCTTCCAAGTGCAGGCTTAAAAGCTAGTTCTTGGAAGGTGACTTTTTTTATTTTCTTTTGTTGTCATTTTTATGTTTTGCAATTAATATTATATACGAGAAAGGAAGAAATTGATTATGAATACATATTATTTTGACAATAGTGCTACTACAAAAGTTAAAGATGAAGTATTACTTGAGATGATGCCATATTTAAAAGAAAACTACGGAAATCCTTCTGCACTTTATGGTATTGCAAGAAGTGCAAGAAAAGCTGTAGAAAATGCAAGGCAAAAGGTAGCTGATTTAATTAATGCCGAAAAAAAAGAAATCTATTTTACAAGCTGTGGAACCGAAGCGGACAATACTGCTTTAAAAGGAATAGCATATTTAAATAGAAAAAGAGGAAACCACATAATTACAAGTAAAATAGAACATCCTGCTATTTTAGATACATGTGTTTTTTTAGAGAAACAAGGATATAACATAACATATTTAAATGTAGACGAAAATGGATTTATAGACTTAAATCAATTAAAAAAATCAATAACAGATAAAACTATTTTGATTAGTATAATGTTTGCAAATAATGAAATAGGAACTATAGAGCCAGTAGAGGATATAGCAAAAATTGCAAAAGAAAATAATATAATATTTCATACAGATGCTGTTCAAGCAGTGGGAAATATAGATATAGATGTAAAAAAAATGGGGATAGATATGTTGTCACTTTCAGGACACAAAATTTATGCACCAAAAGGTATTGGTGCTTTATATGTAAGAGAAGGAATAGAGTTTGAAAAATTTTTAAATGGTGGACATCAAGAGAATAATAAACGTGCAGGGACAGAGAATGTAGCTGGAATTGTAGGGTTAGGAAAGGCATCTGAGCTTGCAAAAAGTAATTTAAAAGAATATAGAGTTAAGCTAAAGAATTTAAGAGATTATTATATTCAAAAAGTACAAGAAAGAATTATAGATACAAAAATAAATGGAGCTATTAATGCAAGACTTCCGGGAAATGCTAACATATCTATTCGTGGAATAAAAGGAAGTGATGTGTTATTAGAGCTTGATAATGTAGGAATTTGTGCTTCAAGTGGCTCGGCATGCAGCTCAAGAAATTCAAACCCGTCACATGTTTTACAAGCTATAGGCTTAAACCAAGAACTAATAGAAAGTGCAATAAGGGTAACATTTGGGGATTATAATACAAAAGAAGAAGTAGATTTTTTAATTCAAAATTTGGAAACCGCGGTAAATAAACTGTTAAATAAAAAATAATGCATAAAACTTCCATTTAATATAAATAATATAAATGGAGGTTTTAAATTTTGAAATATAAAGAAACTAAGGGTATTATTTTTGATGTAGTTTTGACCATAATTGGTAGTGTAATTATGGCTGCATCAGTTGCATTATTTTTACTACCTAATGAGTTGTCATCAGGAGGTTTTTCCGGAATAGCAACAATTATATATTATTTATTTAATATACGTGTTGGAACAACGATTTTGATTTTAAATGTACCTTTATTTGTTTTTGCTACACTTAAAATAGGAAAAAGCTTTTTGGCAAAATCTATTATAGGAACATTCACATTATCTATAACAATAGATTATTTAGAAAGATTCAAGCCACTTACTAATGATAAGATTTTAGCATGTGTTTATGGTGGAATTTTAACAGGGTTAGGTACTGCATTAATTTTAAGAGCTCATTCTTCAACAGGAGGATCAGATTTAGTAGGTATTATAATAAAAGAATATAAACCAATGGCAAGAATAGGAAATTTAATAACAATTATAGATTTTTTTACAGTTACATTAAATGTGATATTTTTAAGAAAAATTGAAATAGGTCTTTATTCTGCAATTACAATATACCTTATGGGAAAGGTAATAGATATTTTATTTGAAGGAATATATTTTACCAAACTAGTATTTATAGTCTCAAACAAAAGTGAAGAAATATCAGAATTAATAAAGACCAAAGTAAAAAGAGGTGTAACAGGAATATACGGAAAAGGAATGTATTTAGGAGATGATAAACTATTATTAATGTGTGCAGTAAGAAGAAATGACCTAGCAGAGCTAAAGAAAATTATAAAAGAAAAAGATCCAAAAGCTTTTTTAATAATATCAAACTCTAGAGAAGTACTTGGAGTTGGATTTAAACAGTAATTTTTTTTTATTTTCATGTTGACATATTTTGATGAAAAATATATAATAAACATGAAATTATATTTGCATAAATAAATTAGTTTTTAGCTAATAATATGCAATCAAAGGAGGAGTAGTATGAATATACTAAAGAGATTACTAATAATAGTAACCTTATTATTTTCAGTTATGATTTTACTTACTAAAGCAGTATTAGCAACTAATATTGAGGATTTATTTCAAAAAGTAGAGTACTCAGATGATTTTAAAAAGTGGCTTGAACTTTCTGATGAAGAAAAAATGAAGGTTATGCAGCCAAGAATATATGATGTTATATCTACCAATATAGCATCTAACAATGTATTATATAAATCTAGATTATTAGGTGCAAGTTTAAATTCAAAATATAGTTTAAAAGACATAATTCCACTAAACGTAACTATTAAAAATCAGCAACATACTCAAGCTTGTTGGGCTTTTGCAGCGTTATCTTCTTTAGAAACAAATTTAGCATTGTCTAATTATAAAAAAGGGTCTAATACGTCAAAAATATATGACTATTCTGAAAGACATATGGAATATGCAAATAGTAAAACATTTGCCAACAACGAGGAAAATAAAATGGGATACAATAGAAAAGTAGGTAGTGGCGGACAGTGGAATATGGCGGAATCATATTTAACAAATGGATTAGGTGCCGTTGACGAGAAACAAATGCCTTTTGAAGATAATGAAAGTATAATTGATATAAGTAATATACAAAATAAAACAGTTTCAAGTCAAGTATATGATACTATTGATTTTCAGAATTATAACATACTAACAGGTGATGCAAAAACAGAAATAATGAATGAAATTAAATTACATATTCAAAATTATGGTTCAGTTTTTGCTGGAATACATGGAAATTCTTCTTCAACATCTGCATTTAGTTGCTATAATAATGAAACTGGAGCAAAATATTGCAATAGCGATGTTTCACATGCTCCAGATCATGCAGTATCTATAGTAGGATGGGATGATAATTATAGTGTAAGTAATTTTGCAGAAGGAAGTAGACCTACATCAAATGGAGCTTGGATAATAAGAAATTCTTGGGGAGAAAGAATTGAAGAAAATTTATCAGAACTAAAAAAGCAAATATTTGATAGATTTAAACAGCAATGTATTGAAAGAGGTTGGAACTCAGCAGGAGAAATACCAAATGAGCTTATAGAACAAGCGGGTTACACTATTGAAAATAACAAAGCATATATTAAAATTGGTGACAATGGTTATATGTATGTATCATATGAAGATTGCAACATAGCTAAATCATTACATGGAATAATTAAAGCTACTGATACTGTAGATTATAAAAATATATACCAATATGATGAACACTTTCCTGGTGGAATAATAGCGTTAAAAAAAGCAAAAATTAGGTTATGTAATATTTTTAATAAAAAAACGACTGAAAAAGAATATCTAACTCAAGTAGCTCTATATTCTCCAGAAACATATACATGTAGAGTATATGTAAATCCAAATGGAGAAAGTAAAGCAAAAAAAGATATGCAACTGATACAGCTAAAAGCAGGAGAAAAAGAAACAATCAATGTTGGATACCATACATTAGAATTTAGTGAACCTCTTGAAATTAAAGGAGATAAGTTTGCAGTTGTTATTGAAATTGAAGGTAGCAGAGCAGATGGTGTGTTTTTATTACTCGAAAGTAAAATCGATGGTGTAGAAGCATTAGATTCTGTACAAGTAGAAAAGGGAAAATGTTTTATAGCATTAGATGATAGTGAAAATACCCAATGGTATGACTTTGGTACTATATCTAATCAAATACCATCAATTAAGAACGGAGATAGTACAATTAAAGCTTTTACAGTATCTCAAGTACAAGATAATTCTTTAAAAAGCATTGAGATAGTTACACCACCAACTAAGACAAAATATATGGAGGGTGAAAATTTCGATAGAACTGGTATGGTTGTAAAGGCAAATTATAATAGTAAAGATAATGCCTCTAAAGTACTAGATGACTCAAGCTATAGTATTTTAAATGGAAATAATTTAAAAGCTAATCAAACCCAAGTTACTGTTTCGTATCAAGGTAAAACTGCTAATCAACCTATTAGTGTAACGCCAAATCCTTTAGTAGAGATAAAAATAACAAAAGAGCCAAATAAGACTAAATACATAGTTGGACAAAATTTTGATAAAACAGGAATGAAGGTTATAGGAGTATATCAGGATAAAAGTGAACATGAAATTACTGACTATACAATTGAAAATGGAAATAAATTAGCAAAAAATCAAACAAGTGTAACAATAAAATATGAAGGAAAAACAGTAGAACAACATATTACAGTTGAAGATAAAACAGTGTCAAAAATAGAGATTAACAAAAAGCCTTCAAAAATTCAATACATACAAAATAAAGAAGAATTGGACTTAACAGGAGGTACTATTACTGCAAGCTATAATGATAATTCACAAGAGGAAATAGAGTTGACTTCTAAACTTATAACAGTATCAGGATTTAATAATAAAAATATTGGAAAGAATACAATTACTGTAGAATATAGTTCTAAAATAACAACATTTGATGTGGAGATAATTGCAGAAATAAAACCAGAGAACTCTGATTTTAGTAATTCATCTTGTCAAGTAAATGATATAAAATACTATACTTATACAGACTCTAACAAAAAAGAGTATCTAATAATGGATGTAACAATAAATAATATATCTAAGAAGAAAGTAAATGATAGTTATGAATATTATTATTACGTATCTTCAAACCAAGACGAAAAAAATATTCAAGATTGGGTAAAAATAACTGATTTTACTTCAGTTGATGACAGTATAAAATTTAAAATAAATACAAATGATATGAAAAATTATTCAGAGCTATCGGACTCAAATAATCTATATATATATATAAAAGAAATTGCTATAAAACAAGAAAATCAAGCAACTGGGCTTTCCAAAGCAATGCAAATGAATTCAAATGAAAATATAGAAGTATATGTAAATGATGTAAAGGTTGAAAATTCAAAATCGGGTAAAGAAATAGATGATAGTAATAAGGATGACCAAACAAGATCAAAAAATATTTTACCTAATACAGGAATTAGAACCATATTACTTATAATTATAGCTTTTAGCTTGGCGGGTACTTTTGTATATATAAGATATAAAAATTTAAGTAAATATATAAAATAATTTGAGATAATCTGTTAAACTAATAATTATTATAAAAAATGGATATTTTAGTTGAAAATATCCATTTTTTTCTTGATTTTTTTAAATAAATATGCTAAAATAAATATCGTTGAAAAAACACATGAGTTGAGCTTACAAGAGGTGTGCTAGTTTTTAGTCTTTAGTAAGCTATGATACTTATGGAAGAAATAACAAAAAGGAGGAATTTAAGATGGCAGTAGTTGCAATGAAACAATTACTAGAAGCAGGTGTTCATTTTGGACATCAAACAAGAAGATGGGATCC
>AUXO014910737.1_pt1 | contig 17134 bp, 21 predicted proteins | sample 768731 | NCBI WGS metagenome assembly AUXO01 (sample SAMN02715735, study PRJNA202380) | gut metagenome | biome: sheep rumen | host: Ovis aries | place: New Zealand: Palmerston North
GAAAGAGAAAAGGTGTAGAGTATGAGCAAGAAAATATTATCAAAAGCCAATCTATGCTGGATGGCTCTTTCCGTAGCGGTATATATCCTTTTAAGTGTGCTGATCAATTTCCGCATTATCAGCTCCTATTACACAATTACGATCTATAACATCCTGATCAATATTATCCTGGCTGTATCCTTGAACCTGATCATCGGTATCTGTGGTCAATTCTCTCTGGGACATGCCGGATTCATGTGTATCGGTGCCTACAGTGCCGGGGTCATCACAAAGATGATGCCAAACCTTGGCGGCTTATTCCTGGGTGTTTTAGTAGGAATGGTCATCTCCACGGTCGCTGCTTTGATCGTATCGGTACCGACCCTTCGTCTTCGAGGCGATTACTTAGCGATCGCTACGCTGGGATTTGCGGAAATCATCCGTATCATCGTAATGAATATGAAGATTACCAATGGTGCGGCCGGTTTATCCGGTATTCCCAAATTGACGACATTTACCTTGTTGTTTATATGTATGGTTATCTCCATCATCATCGTATGTAACTTTACCCGCAGTGCTCCCGGACGTGCCTGTATCTCGATCCGTGAAGATGAAATTGCCAGTGAAGCAATGGGGATCAACACGACAAAATATAAAGTCAGTGCTTTTATTATCGGTGCCTTGTTAGCTTCTTTGGCCGGTGCTTTATTCGCATGTAATTTCTATGTCATCAAACCGACACAGTTCAACTTTAACCGTTCTATCGATATTCTCGTTATGGTGGTATTCGGCGGCATGGGCTCCATGACTTCGTCTGTCATTGCTGCCATTGTGATTGGTTTCTTGAACATGATCTTACAGAACTTCTCAAACCTGCGTATGATTATCTATGGTGTGGCTCTTGTCAGCATCATGATCTTTAAACCAACCGGTTTATTAGGAACGCGGGAATTATCGTTTGAAAAACTGCTGAAAAGAAAGGAGAGAAAATCATGAGCTCCTTACTTGAAGTTAAAGGATTGACCAAAAACTTTGGAGGTCTATGTGCCGTATCCAATGTCAATATGACCATTGAAAAAGGTGAATTGATCGGATTGATCGGTCCAAATGGTGCCGGAAAAACGACATTGTTCAACTTATTGACCGGTGTATACGAACCAAGTGAAGGTTTGATCGAGATGACCAAGGATGGAAAGAAAGTATCGATCGGCGGTCTGAAGCCTTATAAGATCACGGCCTATGGTGTGGCCCGTACATTCCAGAACATCCGATTATTTAAATCTATGACCGTTCTGGAAAATGTAAAGGTAGCCATGCATAAGAATATCCGTTATGGCATTCTGTCAGCAATTTTCCGGACCCCATCTTATTATACAGAAGAGAAATGGGTAGAGGAAAAAGCGTGTGAACTGCTGGAAGAAGTTGGTTTATATGGAAAGCGCCATGAGATGGCCACCAACCTGCCTTATGGTGAACAACGTCGTCTGGAAATCGCCCGGGCCCTAGCTATCCAACCGGAAATCCTCTATCTGGATGAGCCGGCTGCCGGTATGAACCCTCAGGAGACGGCTGACTTGACCCAGCTGATCTATAAGATCCGGGATAAATACAATCTGACGATCATCCTGATCGAACACGATATGTCCCTGGTTATGTCTATCTGTGAGAGGATCTATGTATTGAACTATGGAAAGCTGATTGCCTCCGGCACACCGGATGAAGTTAAAAACGATCCATTCGTTATCAAGGCATATCTTGGGGAGGAAATCTAATATGGCAATGTTAGAAGTTAAAGATCTACATGTGCACTATGGTGTCATTGAGGCACTGAAAGGGATCAGCCTGGATGTCAATGAAGGTGAAATTGTCTCTTTGATCGGAGCCAACGGGGCGGGTAAAACCACTATGCTGCATGCGATCAGCAATATCACACCGAAAAGCAGCGGAACCATTTCCTTTATGGGAAACGATATCACCAAGACCAGTGCCAAAAAAATCGTTGCTGCCGGTTTGACACAAGTACCGGAAGGCCGTCGTATCTTTACCGGTCTGACTGTCTATGAAAACCTGTTGATGGGCGCTTTCCTGCGTAAAGATAAAGAAGGAATCGAAAAGGATCTGGATCATGCCTATGAATTATTCCCGATCCTGAAGGAACGTATTAACCAGGATGCCGCTACATTATCCGGTGGTGAACAACAAATGCTGGCCATGGCCCGTGCCTTGATGGCCAAACCAAAGCTTTTGCTGCTGGATGAACCAAGCATGGGACTAGCCCCTTTGCTGGTAAAGGAAATCTTCCGGATCATCAAGGAAATCAACGAACAAGGAACAACAATACTGCTGGTTGAACAGAATGCGAAAATGGCCCTATCTATTGCCAATCGTGCCTATGTTCTGGAAACAGGCAATGTTGTATTGACCGGAACGGGAAAAGAATTAATTGAAAGCCCTGAAATTCAGAAGGCTTATTTAGGAGGATAACATGTTTAAAGTCAAAGACGTTATGACAAAAGATGTCATCTGCACAGAATCAGATGCCAGTATTTCAAGACTGATCGATATCATGAAGGCCAACAATATCCACCGTGTACCGGTTGTTGACCACAATAAAAAGCTGGTCGGACTGATTACAGAAGGTACCATCTCCGAAAACGGAGGCGGTATGGCTACCAGCTTATCTATTTATGAATTAAATTATTTGATGTCCAAGACCAAAGTAGAAACCGTCATGGTAAAAAATGTCATTACGGTCAAGGATTATGACCTGGTGGAAACCGCAACCGAACGTATGTTAACCAATGATATCGGTTGTTTGCCTGTTGTCAACGATGACAATGAGGTGGTCGGTATTGTGACCCAGAATGACGTATTCTCCACTTTCTTAACCATGCTTGGCTGGGGTCATAAAGGAGCGCGGATCACTGTATCCGTTAAAGATGAAATTGGAACAGTAGGAAAACTTTCAAAAATATTTGTTGACCAGAATATCAACATTCAGAGCATCGGTGTCTATCCGCAAGAAGATGGAACCTCTGATTTACTGATCCGCTGTGACAGCGTTGTCAATGATGAACTAATGAAAGCGTTAGAAGACGCTGGTATGAAAATCAACGAAGTCTATAAAAACGAATAAAGAGCTACTCTGTGTAGCTCTTTTATCCTGTATAGGCATCTTCAACCGAATTCGAAAAGTCTTGTTCTAAAAGCCATTGCCTTTCCTTTTCATTTTCCGGAATATCGATCCGCTCAATCTTAAAGATGACCGGCCGGGTTCCATCGTTACAGCAGGCAATCATCATACGATCGTCTTTTGTCCATCCTTGCATGATCGATCCTCCCTGCAAAGCCGTATATACATAGCGGCTAATGGCATCCCAGGCTTCCCCACAGAATTTTCCATTCATCAAATGGTAGAAATCATCCTGCTGCGGTGTTCTTTTTAACAAAAAGGTCTGTCCTTTCTTAAAGAAGGGACAAGGGCCGGATTGAGGATCGGCCAGATAAGCATTTTGGTATTCAGGAAAACATTTTGTGTCCAGGACCGTTATTTTACATTCATGCTTCATCACACTCTTCCTTTCCTGCTTTTATTATATCCCATTCTTTATCTCCGTAAAAAAAGACTTCGTTTTCGAAGTCTTTTCCATTCACTTAATCTTCGTCCGGACGTTGTAGCTGTTCAGCTTCAATATCATCCCATAGAGACAACATCGGCTTGACATCTGTACGATGGTGCATTTTTCGGTCAACATAATTTTGCGTGCATTCCATAACCTGCGGAGATAAAGCCAACACACCAATCAAGTTTGGCAGCATCATCAATCCATTAAATGTATCGGAAATATCCCATGCAAGCTGTGCCTGGATCACAGATCCCGCTAAAACCACACATACGAAGATGATCCGATAGATAAGAATGGACCGGGTACCAAACAAATATTCAAAAGCTTTAGAGCCATAATGGGACCAACCCAATACCGTAGAATATGCAAATAACAAGATCGCCAGGGCAATGAACATGGAACCCGGTTTTCCAAAAGTCATTTCAAACGCATAGGACATCAGCGAGTTTGAACCGACGGCTTCGGCTGTTGCACTCAAAGCGCCGGTTTCCAGATTTACAGCTCCGCTGGATAGGATCGTCAAAGCGGTCAAAGTACAAACAACGATGGTATCCGCAAAGACTTCAAAGATGCCCCACATACCTTGACGGATCGGCTCTTTTACATTTGAACTGGAATGTACCATAACACTCGAGCCTAGGCCCGCTTCATTGGAGAATACACCGCGCTTCATTCCCATTTTCATCGCGGTCATGATACCGGCTCCCACGGCACCACCAGTCGCACTCTTCAGATGAAAAGCTCCTTTAAAAATAGATGTGAAAACAGCTGGGATCGTTGTGATGTGCATACAGATGATCGTCAACGTTCCTAACAGATACAATACAACCATGAGCGGAACCAGCTTTTCGGTCATAGCTGCAATCCGCTTAATACCACCAATAGTGACCAGACCAACAGCTACAAACAAGAAGATACCAACCGCAATATTCGGAATATGGAACGCATGATGAATATTAGAAACCATGGAATTTACCTGGCTCATATTCCCGATACCGAAGGATGCCAGCAAACAGAAGCAGGAAAACATGATGGCTAAAACCCTTCCCAGTTGTTTACAGCCTTTTTTCCTTCCCAGACCATCTCGTAGATAGTACATGGCGCCACCGCTCCATTCTCCTTCCGAATTGCGACGACGATATAAAATACCCAATACATTTTCCGAATAGTTGGTCATCATTCCAAAAAACGCAATGATCCACATCCAGAAAACAGCACCAGGACCACCAATCGCTATAGCACCGGCTACCCCAACAATATTACCCGTTCCTACTGTAGCCGCTAACGCTGTACATAATGACTGAAACTGGGAAATCGTGCGATCCGATGTATGCGCCGTCACATGCTTATCAGCAAAGATTGCACCAATAGTATGCTGCATCCAGTACTTAAAATGTGTAATCTGGAAGAATTTGGTCATACATGTCATCAACACGCCGGTAAAGCCCAGTAGAACCAGGGCTGGCCAGCCCCAGATAGCTTCATTAATGACTCCGTTTACATTGGTAATCCATTCGATCATAGTCTCTCTCCTCATAAAAAGAAGCAACATAATGTTACTTCTAAATATCTATATTTAATTTTACTGAAAGACTTTCATTTGTTCAAGAATATTTTCATTTTACTTCCAATTTATCTTTCATTCTCTTTTCAGTCAGTCCCTGCTGAGCCAGCAGAACGTTCAAGACCGTGATCTCACTGGAAATATTAATACTGTCATCCTGATAAAGGCTGTCAAACAGACGAGCAAAAGCTCCGTTGATAGTTGACAAAGTCTGTTCGATCTCCTGTTTGGATTTCGTGATGTTTTCGCCCTGCACCGGTTGTTCACTTAAGTTCCGGTATGCTTCGAGAAGATTCATCGTCGTCGGTAGATAGTACTTCATCATCTTTTCAGTTTCATCCTGTTTTTCTGGATGTTCTTCTACATATTCGAGGATGCTGCGAACGATCTTTTCCATGGTATCCAGTTCTTCTGATACCTTTTCATCCTTGATCCATTCATTATATGTATGGATCTGCTTGATATAGTTTTCGCTTTCCTTGGGCAGGGTTGCTGTTTCCTTTTTTTTCTGCACTGGTTTAGGAGGTAATAGGGCTTGTTCATACGACTGATCACTCGTATAGATATATCCGTTTTCAAAATCCAGATGTGCCTGCGGCAGCAATCCTTCACCTACCAGTTCCCGTAAATCTTCCTCGACCACTCTACTTGTCTTACCGGAAAGAACGCACAATTCCTTGATCGAACATTTTTCTTTCGTTCCCAAAGCCGACATATACAGATGCCAGCGACGGATCTTACCTAGGCGATGCAGTCCACGCTGTCGGAAAAACACACCACTGGCGGTCAGTGCAGCAGGGAAGATTCCATGGATGGCCACTTCTGGCAGAACATTCGGTGAAATGCCATATCCTGTCAAAGCCCCACCTATCACCAAAACAAGAAAACCTAAGCCCGGTATCATTAGAGCCGTCCCCAGGTTTTTCATCGTTCTGGCTGCGTTCTCCTTCTTATCCATAGATGAAAAATTCCCGGCAATCGGCGGTTTTTTCGCTGCCAGCTCTCTGGCTTTTGCACGTGCTTTGGTTTGTTCGCTCATCTGCTGTGTCAATGTCATATGCTCCACAGATTGGCGGACATTCTGATTCAGATTTGCATAGTTCTGGCTGGATGTCGCTTTCTGGACGGTATCATGAATTTCTTTACCAATTCCAACCAGATCATTGGATGTATGTTGATTCGCCATAGTATTCTCCTTATTTACAGTTAGTATATCATGAAAGCATTATTTATTTGACAGGATCAGGCCCACCATTGTTAACACGATGCCCATCACTTCCATCCAAGTGACCGGTTCAGAAAGGATCAAAGCCGATGTTGTAACCGTCACAACCGGCGTCAGATAGATATATACACTGGTTTTGATCGCACCGATCCGTTTTACCGCTTCATTCCAAAGCACAAAGCACAATGCTGATGCCCCAAATCCAAGAAACAACAAGTTCAGTCCATTCACAGGCTTAACAATCAACGTCGGATCCAATTGGCCATGCATGGCGATAAAACCGGGAATCATGGCCAGTATACCATATAGAAAGATACGACGGGTTGCCTGCAATGTCGTCATCGGCAGATTACCCACTTTTTTACTGAAAATGGAATATACAGCCCAGGCCACCGAAGCACAGATTGCAAGGAAATCACCTAGTGGATTGAGGTGCATCCGGGTCCCATTGTAATGGATCAGCAATATACCTGCCATCGCAATCAAAAATCCCAAAAAGAAAATCGGTTTCAACGTTTCCTGACCTTTTAAAAAAAGCCTGGATAAAAGAGCTGTCAAGCAAGGTGCGATGGCTATAATAATACCGACATTGCTGGCGGTCGTATACTGCAAAGAGATATTCTCCAACAAATAATAGATGGTAATTCCGCTCCATCCGCCCATAGCTAATAAAAGCTCATATGAAAACGATTGCTTTTTGGCCGGTGTCGGACAAAGTACACATAATCCGAGATAGCCCATGAGAAAACGGATCAAAAGGATCTCGATCGGTTGAAAATCGACCAGCAGAACCTTTGTGGATATATACGTAGTTCCCCAGAAAACAATGGTAAAAATCGCAAGAATATGGCCTGTCTTTATCAATTTCATAAACCTCATTATAAAAAGTTTTTTTGAAAACACAAGAAAAAATGTACAGGATATATAACCATCAAAAAGAACATAGAAAAAAATAGGATCCTATGGTATTCTTACACTAGATGTAAATTTTTTACATCAATTTGTAAACAAATGTAAGGAGATTGTAAATGAAAAGAATTGCGGTAGTAGGAAGCAGTGGTGGAAATCTATACAGCCAGGGTGGCAGTGACCCCTATGGAATGATGCGAGAGATCTTTACCCAGGCAAATAGTATAGATGCAGATATCACCTTTGTTCAATTTATAGGTGCCGGTCAATCGATGGATAGCATCCAAGCCAACGCAAAAGCAAAATTATATTATGTTGACAACGGCGTGTTGCAGGAAACAGCGGAAAAGACGTTACAGGAAATCAACGAAGAAGCCAATGTCTATGACAAAAAACTAGCGGATATGATTCGTCGGGATCAGATCGACGGGATCCTGCTGATGAGCTGTGATCCAAAAGGTGTCAATCAGGAAGCATTGCGGGCAGCCAGCGAAAAACAGATACCAATTGCCGGTACCGGCGGAACCTCCATGGCAAATACACAGGCGATGGGATGCCATGTGATTGCAGCCAGTGGTACGACCGGAACGACCAATCGAACACGAGCCATCAGTGCTATGGCTGCTTTTGCCAAGGAATGGAACCTAAAGTATACACCGGTCATCGGAAATACAGGCAGCGCCAAGGTACAGGAAGGTAATATCTGGAAACGGATCAACCTGCATGGCATAATGATGTCCAGTCTTCCTGGATTTATTGCGATGGCCTTGTGCCTGGCTTTAAGCAAGATTCCCGGATTGTCCGCTCTTGAAGAGGTCTTTAACAATCTTGTTGGCATTCTTCCGATCATCCTGGCAGCGATTGCAGCCAAGCAGGTATCCGGGCTGGATGAAGTCGGTATTGTCGCCGGGATCATTGCCGGAGCTATGTCCGTGGACGGTGGGATCATCGGTGGGCTGATCACCGGGATCATAGCTGGTATTCTGGCTTACTATATTATCAATCTTTGTTTCCGTCATAACATCCCTGGTACCACAGCCAACATTGCCGCAGGCGGTCTATCCGGTCTGATTGCCGGCTTGGTCGGTATGTTGATCATTGCGCCAGCTGCATTGTTTATCGGAAACGGCATCAAAAACATCCTTGACCTATGCATTGCGTTCAATCCGATCCTTGCCGGTGGTGTAGCTGGTTTTGCCATCTGGTTTGCGATCATGGGTGGTGTTTACCATGCCGCCATTCTTCCAATCGTATTGCTTGAAATGGAGGCGACCGGTTATTCCTTTTTGGGCAGCATCGATATGATGTGTCTGGTGATGGTCTGTGCCGGTGTGCAAATAGCCAATATCATCAAGCCAAGGCGTTCCAGCGACCGTGTAGCCTGCGTACCGAATTTGTTTATCAATATCGGATTCGGTACCTTTGTGGAGGCAGCCTACCCCTTTATGTTCTCCAGCAAGAAAGTTTTTGCGGGAACTATCCTTGCAGCCACCATCTCCGGTATTGCCGTTGGGGCCCTGGGAGTCAAAGGAACTGCATATATTCCGGCTTTTATGGCACCCTTTATGGCCAATCCGAATCATGCACTACAAACAGTCATCTGTATTGTGATCGCGATCGGAACCAGCTGCCTGTTTACTGTTCTTGCCAATCTGTCGGATATGGGCAAACAGAAAGCCTGAAACATAAGATAAAAAACGGATTGTAGGGTCTACCCATCCAATCCGTTTTCTTTTTCCTTTCTGCTTGCACAAAAGCTTCTTTATACCCAGCTAAAGTTTTCCTTTCCGGCTCCAATTTCAAAATGATATTTCACGATTCCCAGATCCACTTTGGAAAAAGGCCCGAAACCTGCCTTGGCATGTACTGTATTCCCTTTTTGTGTCAGCATGAACTTCTGCTGATTCATGGCAGTCGGTGCCAGTAAGGCAGCTTCTGCTCCTTTGATAAACCATTCCGGACTGTCATCAGAAACATTGGAAACATCTTTCATCCCCTTTGACTTATGAGCATGCCCTGTTTCCGTTCCATACCCAATGGCGATGACCATCACCAGTTTTTCGGTATCATCGATGCGCAGTACCTCTTTGATCTTTTTAAAAGTCAAGCCAACCCAGCACGTATTCAGTCCCATCCGCTGGGCTTCCAAAACAATCTTTTCCCCATAGTAGCCACATTTCTCTTCCAAATCCTTACTTTTCTTTCCAATCAGGGCAATATAATTGTGTACATCCGAAAACTTTCCGTAATGAGCCATACGGCTGTGAAACGCTTTGGGTTCGTCTGTGATCAACTGGATATGCAGACCGCTTTCCTTGTTGCATTCATCTATGATCTTTAACAGCTGTTCTATTGTATCCTTTTTCATTGGTGTCTGTTTATAACTACGTACGGAATGACGTTGGCGCATGGCCTGTTCTAAATTCATACATCGTTCCCCCTTTTCTTTATTATACATGAACCACGAAAAAAGCGCCTATGCGCTTTGTTCTCTTTATAGATATGTTACCGTTTGATCCAGATCTTTCCGATTGGTGTGATTCGGTAAAGGTTGTACCCCTTCCTTGGCATAGCCAAGGTCCATCAACATCAATACTTCTTCATGGTCCGGCAGATCAAACAGTTTGGCTGCCTTATCCGGATCGAAGAAATTGATCCAGCAGCTGTCCACCGCCTGATCGGCTGCTGCCAGCAGCATATGTGTGGCAACGATAGAGGCATCCTCGATGCCGGAATTTCTTTGTTCCCCCGGGTAAGTAAACACATTGTTTTTATCAAAAGCGACCATCAATACAACCGGTGCTCCATAACGACATGGAGTCAACTGATCGATCTTAGCCAACGCTTCATTGGAACGCAGAACGTAAATATGCTGCTCTTGTAAATTCTTGGCGGTCGGCGCTAAGCGTCCTGCCTGCAGGATTGCCTTTAGTTTTTCACTTTCCAATGGTTTTTCTGAATAGCTTTTACATGAATATCGTTTAGATATAACGTCTTTAAATTCCATACTTCCTCCTATTTGTGCACCCACTGGTCTACTTCTTCCTGGGAAACGCGGCCAGCCATACGCTGTGCTTTTCCAAAGATGGCCCCCGGTGCCGAAGGCTTCAGCTCAGCTACTGTATTGCCCATGCCACTGGATCCCGATGTCGCAAAGACATGGATCGTCTTTCCGCTAAAATCATATTGTTCCAAAAAGCTGTTGATAATATGAGGTGCTACATACCACCAGATAGGAAACCCGATATATACCGTATCGTATTGTTCCATCTCCGCAACAGTTCCAACGATTTCCACACGGCTGTTTGGATCTTTCATCTCTTTGGAGCTGCGGCTTAAAGGATTGATCCAGCTTAGATCTTTCTTGGTATACGGAGTCTTCGGTTGGATTTCAAAAAGATCCGCATTGGCAGCTTTGGCCACCTTTTCTGCCACTCTTTTCGTTACTCCACTTGCACTGAAATATGCCACTAATGTATTCGCCATCATCTTTCTCCTATTCTAATCCATTATATTGCTCATCGCTGACCGGTTCACACCACTGTGTGGAGGCTTCCTGTCCTTTGACTTCAATCGCCAGATGGGACATCCAACTGTCTTTGGCGGCCCCGTGCCAGTGTTTTACATTGGCCGGGATATTGATTACAGTGCCCGGTGTTAGAGCGACAGCTTCCTTGCCTTCTTCCTGGTACCAGCCACGACCACCGATACAAATCAACATCTGTCCACCTTCACTTGTGGCATGATGAATATGCCAGTTGTTGCGGCAGCCAGGTTCAAAGGTAACGTTAAATACTGGCACTTGTTCCGTGCTAAGCGGTTCCAGATAGCTCTGCCCGGTAAAATATTGCGCATAGGCATCATTGGGTTGACCAATCGGAAATAAGATTTCCTTTTGAAACCGATCCTTGTCACTGACTGGCTGTGATTCTTCCGTCCAAACCTGTTTGGCCAGATTAAATACCGCCCAGGCTTTTGGCCATCCGGCATAAAAGGCCACATGGGTAATGATGGCTGCTATCTCCTTTTGGGATACACCATGCGCTTTCGCATTCTGTAAATGATACAATAATGAAGAATCCGTAATACCGGAAGACATCAACGCAACGACTGTAATGATACATCTTGTTTTTACATCGATATCTTCGTTATTCCAGTTCTCCCCAAACAACACATCGTCATTATAATGGGCAAAATCCGGTGCAAATTCTCCTAACGATTCCCGACCGGCTGTCTGTACAATTTTTTCTTTCATAGATTCCTCCTGGTTTATTTTTTCTGTTCCAATTCAAAAAGAGCATAATCAATACAGTCAATTTGTTCCTGGGCCCGGTGTAACCGATCCAGAATCAAGGTTCTCTGCTGATCCAACAAACGGATCTGATCGAAGGTATTCTGATTCATTTCGTAGTTCAAATACTGTTCTGTCATTTTCTCGCTGCATCCACAATCCTTCAGCAGCTGCTGCAGATCCTTGTGTGACTGTTTATTCAACATAATTACCTCCTGTTATTTGTATTATAAAAGCTTTTTTAATAAATAGATAATAGTTATAATGAATACTTTATAATAGATATTATGAATGTTACTATATCAACAAGGAGGTTCTTTTATGATTGAAACCCGTCATCTTCAATACTTTCTGGCCATTGCGCGTGAACAGAATATAACCCGGGCTGCCAATATGCTTCATATCTCCCAGCCTACCTTATCCAAACAGATGATGGATCTGGAGAAGCAGTTAGGTGTCCAGCTGTTTATCCGGGGGAAAAAGAAAACCACTTTGACCAAACAAGGAATGTACTTTCGCAACCGGGCCGCCCAAATGATCCAGCTCATGGAAAAAACTGAAACAGATCTAAAAAGCGAACAGAAATCATTGGCCGGTGATATTTATATAGGCTGCGCAGAAACGCCGGCCATGCGCCAGCTGGCAGTTGTTTTTCAGCAGATCCAGGCAGAATTTCCTAAGATCCACTTCCATGTATTCAGCAGTGATATCCTGACAGTGATAGATCGGTTGGATAAAGGGTTGTTGGATATCGGTTTACAGATTGGGGAAACACTTCATGAAAAATATGACTATCGGCTTTTAAAACATCATGATACCTTCGGCTTGTTGCGCCGGCGAACCGATCCATTGGCAGACCGCCCCGTTCCTTTATCATCTCTGGCCAATATTCCGCTGCTGGTTCCGGAACGATTGCTTCACTCCAAGAACAGTCTGGATCTGGACGGCTTTCATATCCATGATCTGCAGATTACGGCCACCTATAATCTGATATACAACGCAACCTTTATGGTTGAGCAGGGGATGGGCTCGGCACTTTGCCTGCAAGGCCTGGTGGAACCAGATCACAAAAATCTGATCTTTCAACCATTTATTCCTAATCTACAGGTCAATCTGTATATCGTAACCAAGAAATACCAGAGCTTCTCTCCGGCTGTCAAGCTGTTTCTACAGCGGTTGGAGCCATTGTTGGAGACAAAGTAAAAAGCTGCAATTTATTTGAACCCTTTTAAAAATGAATGAGACTTTTTATCCATGCGGATCACTTTCTAAAGGAAAGGAAAAAGGGTATGACACCTTCCGAATCAAGAAGGTTGTCATACCCTGCTACAATACCAGTATCCTTTCGGTCAAGCATGATCCATTCTTCGAATAATTGCCTTTTTTATTTTCTCAGCTTCTTGTCTGTCCTCTCGATAAATATCCGTATTTACCCTTGTTTTGCGATCAGAGACATAGGCAGCACAAATCGATTGATCTTTTAAAACGATTTTTAAGCCGACATAAAGGGATGGTTCTCCTAATAAAGTATAAAATGTTGTCCCTCCCAATACTTGATGGGAAAACGGCTTTGTTTTACCACGAAACTTGGCTTCTTCGTTTAAGATAGATACTTTATCAATTTCATTATATTTAATGGTTTCATTTGTACCTATTTTTATTTTTAGTTGTTGATTTAAATCATCAAATTCCAAACATTTAAAATGTTTTGTAGTCATGTCATCCTCCTGTTTTATTTAACATCATTAAATGAAATACGTAGTAGAACCACTGAATGTCTGTGAGTTTATTGTTCAATTATACACAGTCCATTAACAGCTTGAATTCCATCCCACGCACCATCAAACCACTTCAATGCTGGCAACTTCGGCTGGTAAGCTTCCGAGCGAATTTCCATTTTCATCGAGAATATAGCTCTCCCCTATTTGTTTTGATAAAGTATCAATAACTGCATCTTCATTCATGAGTGTCATTTTCCTCAGCCATAAGGGCCTGGACAAAAAGTAGAAAACACTAAGTACACCTGCTATTATTTTTCGTTATGATTTCCTCCTTTTCTTAATACAGATGATGTTGTTTTTTCTTTCATTATTATTCAATGACCAGCCTAATTATCTTAATTAAATAATAGACATATCCCTATAAAGTACACCACCCTATTTGGTCAAAAAAAAAACCAAAAAAAGTATTTTTCATTTAATAAATTCTTCTATAAAACGTATTACTCCAGGTATTAAAAATGCCTAATTGGTACATCTCCGCTCCCTTTAGGAAGAAAGATAAAGGTTAAAACTTCTCTGCTGTTGTGTCTGCAATCGCTTCTATGTTTTCGGTTTTATGAGTGTGCGGTACTTCTCAATCATTCCATGAACCTCATTTGCCGACAGTGTATCGTACTTTTTACCAGGTCATATAGGAAAGGCCATATAAAAACCTATCTCTTTATGAGATAGGCATTGGTATTTTAAATAAGAGTTTTTATTTTCAGCTTCTATTCTTCCGGTTTTTCACCTGGCATTCCTTCTGGTTTTTCGCCTGGCATTCCTTCTGGTTTTTCGCCTGGCATTCCTTCCGGCTTCTCCCCTTCCGGCTGCTGTGATTCGTTTTCGGTGGTGATCTCAATGGCTTTGCCTTCGCTGACGCTACCTGGTTCATAAGCCTGGCCATCTACATATAAAGTATATCCGTTGCAGTCGATCGCATCCGCTTCACATGTCAGACTGGTCACATACGAATCGGCCGTCAATGTCCATGTACTGCCTTTTTCAATTTCCACATATACTTCTCCGGCCTGGCCATCGGTATTGATGGCGCCGGAATAGCTGGAGTTGTCATTCAGATACATATTTAATACCGAAACCTCATCGACAACCATATCCCCGTCGATTTCCTGTGAAGTAGCCGTCAAGTTCACCTTGCCTCCATTGGAGCCTTCCTGACCCCAGCCGGCGGCTTGCGCTCGTAAGAAGAGTCCATCTTCATCTTCATTGGTGATACTTACCTGATCTAAATCAATCGTACAGGCCGTATTATTGACAAAGAAAACATCGCCGTTCTTATTTGTCAAGATGCCTTCCTTCATGGTGAAAGCAGACGTTCCACTATCCGCATCCCCGCTCATCGACTGATAGATCATCACTGCCTGGTAGGTATCGGACTTATCGCTATTTTGGGTATTGTTATCGGCTGTCAGATCCACATTTTCTAATGTTACGGAATTCTTTCCTTCAATGACGATACCCTGGCTGGCTGTGGATTCCATCTTCGCATTGGATACCGTAATATCCGCGGTGGAATAGATTACCGGAGAACCGGTACCCTCTGTCACATAGGATCCCTGATCTACATTGACCGTTCCTCCACCACGATCGCTCCGTATGGCTGCTGAGGAATTGCCGGTTGTATGGATCGTCAGATTGCTCGCATTCATCGTAGCGCCTCCTGTGGTCATCAAACCGCCGGAGCAGTTCCCTTGTGTTTCAATGACGGAATCGGAAATATTGATCGTTGTCGCTTCCCCATAGGAAAACACACCATTGGCATGGGTTCCGTTGGATTCAATCAAAGAATCTGTGATGGTCAAGGTGCCACCATTGGTCGCAAAGACCGCCGCGTTTTCTCCATAGAAATCAGCTTCATCTCCATCCGCTTCCCCTGTCTTGGTTACGCCGATATTGGCATAGGACTGCTCTTGTCCATCTACTTCAATGGCATGCTGGCCATCTTCCTTATTTTCATAAGTATCCTTGACGGTAATATCCTCTTTGGTCAGATTGGCCGAAGCACTCTCTGTGTCTTCTTGTTTTGTTTGTTCAGTAACTGTCTGTGCACTGGTACACGCTGTTATAGTCGGGCAGCACATGCTCAATGCCACCGCAAATGCCAACATTTTTTGTCTCATGTTGTCTCCTCCATTTCATCTGATGCAAGTATAAGAATCCTAGCTTAAATGAAGTTTAAAAAACATCATCTTTTTTGATGATGTTACCGATGATAATAATTTTTGATAAATGTATCCTTATATTCCATAAAAGTCCCATCCAGAATTGCCTGGCGGATCTCCTCGGTCAGACGGATAATAAAACGAAGATTATGCATCGAAGCCAGATTGAAGAATTGATACTTCTCCTCTTTCTTTTCTGATTTCAATAAAGTATATAGTTGTGCCCGGCTGTATCCGGCCCGACAAGTCGGACAGTCACATCCCGGTTCCAATGGGGCATCGCTATGAGGATCGTTGGTGATATTATAGTATCCATAGTGGGTATAGATCCGGCCATGACGGGCTTCCCGGGTCGGTGCGACACAATCAAACGTATCGGCTCCCATCATCGTACCGATCAGAATATCATCCGGTCGTGATAACCCTAACAAATGCCTTGGCTTATTTTCCGGCAGTTCTTCACAGCACCAGCGCAGAATTTCTCCCAAATCTTCTTTCAGAAAGGCACCACCTAAACCATAACCGTCAAAATCCATCTTTGCCAGCTTCTTCGAAGTGGAACGACGCAGATCTTCCCAGCGTCCTCCCTGCAGGACTCCATACAAGGCCTGGTAATATCCCAGATCCATACAATGTTTTTTATGTTCATCCAAAGACCGCTGTGCCCACCGCTCGGTTCTTCCCAAAGCTTCCACATTGTATTCATAGGTATCCGCCAGTGAAGTCAGTTCATCAAAGGCCATATGGATATCGGCACCGATCCGGCACTGGATCTGCATAGATTGTTCCGGCCCGATGAAATCATCCTGGTCGGTATACGGATCATGAAAGTCCACACCTTTCTCACTGACTAATGCCAGACGGTCTTTCTTTTCCGTATTGATGACATCCTTGACCCGATCCATATTTACGACTTTTCCTAACCCAGAGCCTAAAGACATCACCTGGAAACCTCCAGAATCCGTTAAGGTCGGCCCTTCCCAGCCAGACCATTGGGATAAACCACCGTCTTCACTGATTTCATAGGATCGATTGCGTAAATGATATCCATTGGATAACATGGCTTGGGCACCGATCTGCTGCAGATCGTCCATTGATAAAAAGTGGACAGATCCTTTGGTTCCTACCGTCATAAAAGCCGGTGTTTTAATATCGCCATGCGGTGTATGAATAATACCGGCGCGACCTAAGTGGTGATCGATCCGTTTTTCAATTTCAAAATGGAATGCTTTGTTGTTCATAAATATCCTCTGCTCAAAAATCCGTTACATTATAGCATATACCCTAAAATCCTTTCAATACGACATCATAGTTGTCAACTTGAAAGATATAGTAACATTAGAAAAGGAGATGGTGTCATGAATCGGGAAGATTTAATGGAATGGGAGTTTCAAAAGAGCCAGCTGGAACAAGATCATTTCAATGACACAACCAATTACTACTGGGATCTATCTCAAAGTGAGCCGTGGAACATCGAAGAAATACAAGGAAATAACGGAATCAAGAGAGAATACTGGTAAGAGCATGAAGATAGAAAACACTCGTTTACACAATTACGAAACCTCTATTGATACGGAATCGAAAAAGAAAGGTGCCG
>AUXO010512311.1_pt1 | contig 17132 bp, 15 predicted proteins | sample 768731 | NCBI WGS metagenome assembly AUXO01 (sample SAMN02715735, study PRJNA202380) | gut metagenome | biome: sheep rumen | host: Ovis aries | place: New Zealand: Palmerston North
TCGAGACGAACTCGAGGCGTCCGGTATGGGTCGCGGTGAATCTGCATATTGGGCTCACTGGATCCGGGTTGGCTTCGCAATACTACTAATATTCATTATTTGATTCTGTGAGGAGGTGCTTCGAATTCATGAAGTCACAAGGGTAATCCCGAGTGACTTCTTTTTTATTGCTGCTCATAATAATATTTTTTAAAATCTGTCTTAGCTAAATCTAATGGAAATCTATAATAATATATACCATTTATATATGAATCATATCCATAACTAACTTCAGGAATCATTACTGAAGTTATATTGGATGAATATTGATCCTTCTCATTATATATTTGTTTAATCATTGATTTATAATTACTTAAATCTATATTAGTTGTAATATTCTCTAATAAGTAATCTGATACAGCTAGTACCTCGGATAAACTTTCATTTTTCAATTTATTAATTAAAGATACTAATATATCTCTTTGTCTTTGAGTTCTTGCGAAATCGTTTCCAACATATCTATTTCTAGAATGAGCCAATGCTTGTGCTCCATTGATTACTTGCGTACCAGGAGCTCCAACATTATTATTTCCTTTTCCTAATCGGCGATTTATTTCATTTACTTCTGCTTGAGATAAAGTAACTTCTACTCCACCAACCCTATCAACACATCTTTCCATTCCAGCAAAATCGATAGTTATATATTGTGATAAATCTGTACCAAAATTTGAATTAATAGTTTTTATACTTAATTGCTCTTGACCATATGCGTATGCATGATTTATTTTTGTCATGCCATATCCAGGAACATTTACATAAGAGTCACGTGGAATACTGATAAACGTTATACTCTTTTTTATATGATTTAAACAAACAATAATAATTGAATCCGATCTTCCTTTTGTTTCATCATCTTGATCTCTAGAATCACTTCCAAAGATTACAAATTTAGTTGTTTCTCCGAGATTTACTATTTCTTCTTCAGGCTCTTTTTCTACTTGTTCTATTCCTAAATCTGATTCATCTAACGGTTTATAAGTAATCTTATTAATTTTACTTTTAAAGTAAATATATCCTCCTAAAACACATAAGCAAACAAAAATAGTCAAAGTGCATATAATAATCAGAAAAACTCTTAATTTTTTATTCATTAACGTCCCCTATTCTAAAAAACTTGAAAAGAAAAATAATTTCTCTCCAAGTTTTTATAATTTATTTATTAAATATTTCATCTTGCATCATTTTAATAAACTCAGCATTTGTTTTAGTCTTTGTAAGTAAGTCCATCAACTTTTGGTTCATCTCTTGAACTCCTACAGTATTCAAATAACGACGAATTCCAAATATAGCTTGTAATTCTTCAGGTGATAATAATAAATCTTCACGTCTTGTTCCAGATGTATTAATATCAATTGCTGGAAAAATTCTTCTCTCTGCAAGAGATCTATCTAGTCTTACTTCCATGTTTCCTGTGCCTTTAAATTCTTCAAAGATTACTTCATCCATCCTGCTACCTGTTTCTACAAGAGCTGTAGCTAGGATTGTTAAGCTACCTGCATCTTCAGTATTACGAGCGGCACCGAAAAATCTTTTTGGCTTATATAAAGCACTCGGATCAAATCCTCCAGATAATGTTTTACCTGAAGAAGGAATAACTAAGTTATATGCTCTAGCAAGACGAGTAATGCTATCTAGTAAAATAACTACATCTGAACCATGTTCAGTAAGTCTTTTAGCTCTTTCCAATACCATTTCTGCAACTTTCACATGATGTTCTGGTTGCTCATCAAAAGTTGAATATATAACATCACCATTAACAGAACGTTTAATATCTGTAACTTCTTCTGGACGCTCATCTATAAGTAAAACTATTAATTCTACTTCAGGATTATTAGCAGTTATACTGTTTGCTATTTGCTTCATTAATGTGGTTTTACCTGCTTTTGGAGGTGCAACAATCAAGCCTCTTTGACCTTTTCCAATAGGACATATTAAATCCATTAATCTCATAGCATATTTAGTAGAATCTGTCTCTAATTTTAATTTTTTATCTGGATATATTGGAATTAAATCTTCAAAGTTTTTTCTCTTCATAGCATATTCTGGATGTTTTCCGTTTACTTCTCCAACATATATAAGTGCAGGAAACTTATCGCTTTCACTAGGCTTTCTCTTAATTCCTTTAATTTTGTCACCAGTATCAAGATGAAATCTTTTAATTTGAATTGGTGATACATATACATCGCTATTAGTAGATAGATAATTATCTCCTCTTAAAAATCCATATCCATCTGGAAGTAATTCTAATATTCCTTCAACTATTTCATCTTGATCACTAGTTAAAGTATAGTTTACCTCGCCGTTAGCTGATTTTTTTGGTTTGTTCTTTTTAGGTTTTTTTTCAACTTTTATTTCTTCCTCTACAATCTCTGGCTCCTCAACTTCCCTTGAAGGTTCTTCCTCAGTAACATCTTCTGTTGTAGTTGGTTCTTCTTCGATTATTTCTTCCTTTTTAGAACTAGATTTAGGTTTAGATGATTTATTTTCTTTCTCAATATCGAAATCTATTGAATCAATTAAATCATCATTATTTGTAACCTCTTCTGCTACTTGAATTGATTCAATTAGTTCGTCTTTTTTTAATTTACTAGCATTTTTTATATTTCTCTCCTCTGCCATCTTTTTTAAATCGGCTACCTTTAACTTTTTTAAATTCATATACTCTCCCCCTAAAGTTATATTTATAACGCTATTATTTAAATATATTTATTAACAAAATGAAATTTTAAAAGAAACAATTTTTATAGATAACACATAGCAGAAATGATAAATATCATAACTGCTATATGTGTTTTAAAACAAAATGATTTAAACTTATTTATTTACATCGATGTAAACTCTCTCGTTTGGATAATACATATCCAATTTTTCTCTAGCAATATTCTCTATGTAGGCAGCATCATTCATATTCTGTTTTTGATTTAATAGAGCAGATTGCTCTTCATTTAAATCTTCCACCTGTGATTGATAGTATGCCAATTCATCATTGTATTTATTTAGTTTAATTTGTAATTTATAAAAAACAAATATTGAATAAATAAAAAATGTAAATATCAATAAGCACAAAATTCTATTTTTACTAACTTCATTCATCTTTTGAATCCTCTACATAACTCATTCCCGTTTATTATATACAATTATTAAAATAAATGCAAATACTTTTATAATACAATTTGTTTACAGATTAAAAGAATTTATTATGAATTGCCTTAACAGCAGTGTCTGCCTCTTTAGTTTCAACAAGAACAGAGATTTTTATCTCGGTTGTTGTAACCATATGCATATTTATATTGTTTTCATATAATGCTTCAAACATTTGTGTAGCGACACCAGGTTTATTAGCTATACCAGTTCCAACAATAGACACTTTAGATAGATTTTCTGTATGATATACTTCTTTATATCCTAAATAATCCTTATTTTTTTCTAACACTTCTAGAGTTTTTTCCAAGCTTCCCATTTCTACTGTAAAAGCTATATCTTTCGTAACATATTCTCCAAAGGATTGCATAATAACATCAAGATTAATATTATTATCAGAAAGTACTTTGAATAACTTATATGTTTCACCAATTTTATTCTCTAGGCCTGTTACGGTTATTCTTGAAATATAATCATCCTTTGTAACACCATCAATTATTAGGTCTTCTAAATAATTATGTGTTACTAAAGTTCCTCTACTATCCTTTTCAAAAGTAGATTTTACATATATAGGAATATTATATTTTTGTCCAAGCTCAACACATCTATTATGAAGAACTTTCGCGCCCATGCTAGCTAATTCTAACATTTCTTCATAAGATATAGTATCAATTTTTTGAACATTTTCTACTATTCTGGGATCTGCTGAATAAACACCATCAACATCAGTAAATATATCACATCTTTTAGCTTTTATACTTGCAGCTATAGCAACTGCTGATGTATCTGAACCACCTCTTCCAAGTGTTGTAATATCTCCAAGTTCATCTACTCCTTGAAATCCAGCAATAATTACGATATTATCAGATCTTAAATTATCTAGTATTGTTTCATTTTTTATATATCTTATTCTAGCATTAGAGTGAGTAGATGTTGTGACAATTGGAATTTGCCAACCGCACAATGATACTGCTTTATAGCCTTTATCTTTAAGAACCATAGCAAGTTTTGATATGGTTATTTGTTCACCTACAGAAACTAATACATCATGCTCTCTAGGATATGAATTGCTTGTAACTTCTTTTTCTTCAGAAATAAGCTTATCGGTAGTCTTTCCTTGCGCAGACACTACAACTACTACTTGATTTTTTTTCTTTTTTTCATTAATTATATGTTCAGCAACTTGCTCTAATTTTTCAACTGTTGCTACTGAACTTCCACCAAATTTTTGAACTATAATATTCATATATACCTCTTATTTATTTAAATATTTTAAATATTCTAACATAAAAGAATTTAAATTTCCATCCATTACAGATTGGACATTTCCCACCTCGTAGTTTGTTCTATGGTCTTTAACCATAGTATATGGGCAAAACACATAACTGCGTATTTGGCTTCCCCAAGCAATGTCCATCTGAACACCTTTTAAATCTTCTATCTTTTCTTTGTTCTCCTTTTCTTTTAAGTCTAATAATTTTGACTTTAACATCCTCATACATGTTTCTTTATTTTGAATTTGAGAACGTTGGGTTTGACATTGTACCACTATATTTGTAGGTATATGTGTAATCCTAACAGCAGAAGAGGTTTTGTTAATATGCTGTCCACCGGCTCCAGATGCTCTATATGTATCAATCCTTAAATCATCAGGATTGATATCTAACTCAATATCTTCAGTTATTTCAGGTAAAACCTCAACAGATGCAAATGATGTATGACGCCTGCTATTACTGTCAAACGGGGAAATACGAATTAATCTATGTACGCCATGTTCGCTTTTCATATAACCATATGCCTGGTCTCCTCTTACTTCAAATGTAACACTTTTGATGCCAGCTTCATCTCCATCTAATATATCTAACTCTTCTACCTCAAATCCATTTTGGGTAGCCCATCTTGTATACATTCGATATAGCATCTCGGCCCAATCATGTGACTCGGTTCCGCCCGCTCCAGGATGAATTGTGACAATAGCATTGTTATTATCATATTTTCCCTTAAATAAAGATTGCATCTCAAGTTGTTCTACATCATTAAGTAAGATATTTGTTGATTTTTCAAGATCATTTGCTAAATCATTATCAAATTCTTCTTTAAGGAATTCATTGGTTTCAATTAAATTATTTAAATTACTTCTTAAATTATTAAATCTATTAATCTTCTTTTCTATATTTTTAAGTTTAGTTAGAACTATTACGCTATTATTTGAATCTTGCCAAAAATTTTCATCAAAAGTTTGATTTTTTAATTCATCATACTCACCCTTCAGCTTGTTAATATCAACTGTTTTGGTTAATTCATCAATTTTAGATTTTAAATCATTTAATAATCTATAATTCTCTTCTAAATCAATCATTCATTATCCTTTCTTAAATCAATAATTATTTGGCTATTTATTTCGTGCTCTTCATTAAATAAAGTAATAATGTATTGATTATTATCATTTTGATAATAATTGCAATATATCTTATCATCTTTTCTAATTTCTTTTTTATATATGATTTCAAAATGATCAAATTGTTTTTCTATAATTTCATTAGGTAATGCACCAATTGCCATTGTATAATAACATGTATTATGTACATGATGATTAATATCTATCATGTCTTTAGAAATAGTAACTTCACTATAATTATTAGATAAATCTATATTGGTTTGCACTTTAGGATACTTGTAGTTTGGATAGATAGTCATATTTTCAGTCCCATATGATTTCATACTATCTTTGTCCATTCTTTCAATCTTCCATGTTTCAGAGTTCATTAATAACCATTTTGAAGTGGCTGTTCCGATAAGCGTATTTTCTTCATTATATATTTCAAAGTCTCTATATGCATATAATTTATCAATTGAAGCAGACCATGTTTTAACAGTTATTTTATCGTCATATTTTGGTCTATTTATAATATCTACTTTCCAATTCAATAATACCCATGTTAATTTAGTTTTATCAAGTTGCTTAATACCAAATCCAGCTATATTAGAATGTTTTGCCGCTGTAGATTCAAGAAAGTATAACAATTGTTCATTCTTTAAATCATAATTAATATCAAAATCTCTTACTCCTATATAAAATTGTTCTGATACGAACATACTTTTCTCCTTTTTTGTAATATACAAATATGTGTTGATTTTATCAACTTTTCTAGTATTTTTCAATATATATAAAAGAAAATCCCAATAGTGATTTTTCACTATTGGGAATAATTTTTAATTTCTTCTTTTTCTAACTGTTTTAACTATTATACCAACAGCAATAATTAGTATTGGAACTACCGAAATTATTATTCTAACAACTAAATCTTGTCCGTTTGTTGGTGTAAATGTTGCTGTGTAAATAGGTTTTCTTAATTTAATAAAATCTTCTTTATCAGTTAATCCTGCAATAGAATTAGTATATAGGTCTACATTCTTACCAATATATGACAATGGATAATCAGTATTTTGAATTTTCATAGATTTTTCAGAGCAAAAACTTGAATCTGCAATTAATACAAGTTTTGATTTTATTGCATCAGATTCATTTTCACCCTCTTTGATTGTCTTGGTTATCATTGCAGCAATTGGGTAACTTCCGTTTGTTTGCTTTTCGTCCTTAATGAACATTGAATTATCAGATGATGATGCAAAGGTTACAACTTCTAATTTATTCTTTTCTTGAGACTCATCACTAGGTAATATAACTTTACCTGGCAAATAGAATGCAACAAAAGAATTACTATTCATGTTTGAATAAGAATCATATAAATTTTTAGTAATTTCACTTTCACTATTAATTGTTGGTACAACAAAGTAAGTGCTATTCATTATTTGTTTATTTGCTTCTTGTTCTATGATTATTCCATTATTATCAATTGATGAATCATAGATTGCCATTATTGATTTAAAATTTTTAAAAGATGATATTGGTTTACTATCACTATAGTCAGTCATTATAAGTAGGTTTCCACCTTTTTGAATATATGCTTTAATAAGTTCTGCCTCTTTATCTAACAAATCAGATCCTGGTGATGGTATGATAATCAAATCGCAATCATCTGGAATAGAACCAGCTTTTAAAATATTTAATTCATCTATATTAAATCCATTGTTAGTTAGTGTAGCATTTGCTCCTGCATATAGTTCTTCAAATGTAGCTTTTTCATTGCTATGTCCTGTTAAATAATAAATTTTAGGTTGATTTTTAGATAGGCACGTATATATTCCATTAGTAATAGCATTTTCTGATAAATCTATCTCATCGCCTGTTAATGAATCATATGATGTTAAATCTGATGAATAGATAATTTTTGATGCTGTACCAGACTCAATAATAATAACTTGTGTTTGACTTGCTGACAATAAGTTGTATTTAGATATTATTTCAGGAGATGAATTCCCATCTAAATATTCATAAGTTACATGGTCACTTGCTTTATCGTATTGTTTCAACAAATCACATACATAGTAATCCTCAGAAAAACCATATGCATATAGTTTTACATCGTCTTCTATATTTGCAACATATTCTTTGCTCTCTTTGGAAATAGTGTTAATTTTATGAGCTGTTACATCTATTTTAGGCAATTCTGCATTTTGAGTAGTTAAATTTATTGTTATATATGTTGCAATTAAAATTAAAATCAATAAAAATGTTTGAAGAGTGCCTTTCAATACTGTTCTTTTGATAAATACTGAAAATCTTTCTCCCTTTGTTTTAATTCCTAAATCTGATCTAATATTTAGTTCTTCTTCACGTTTGTCGATTTTAAACTCTCTTCTAGCCTGTTTATCAGTTATCTTCTTAAGCTCGTCTTTATTAGCTTTTTTTCTTTCTTTTTTATCTTTTTTATATTGCTTGTATAATTCTTTATTTTTAAGCTTTTCTTTATATTTTTCTTCTTTTAATTGTTTCTTAAATTCATCGTCAGATACGATGCTTTCATCATGAATATAATCTGCATCTGAATTTTCTTCAACAACTTCAACTTCTTCGATTTTATCTTCAGCATCTTCTATTTTGTTTACATCCTCAATTGTTAATTGAGAATCATCCATTGACTCTTCAGATTTTGACTTTTTCTTATTTTCTTTATTACTCACTTGAAACTCTCCTTTCTATTTAACTGTTTTTCTTCTTTGTAATACTATTATTGTTAACAGGATAAACAATATTGTAAATGTAACAAATGCTATTACATCTGATATTGATATTACCCCATTAGGAAAATTATCAAACAAATAGATTAAAGAAAATATTTTTAGATTTTGACTAAAATTAGGTAAGAAAAACATTGTCAAAAATACAGCTACAGGTAATACTGAAGCAATTACTTGATTATCTGTTAAACTTGATGCAAACATTCCAAAAGATAAATATGCCATTCCTAATAGTATAAATCCAAGTATAGTTGAAAGAGCTACTTTTAATGATGGATCGCCAAAAAATTCAAGTATGGCAAAATAGATAAGTGATAATATTCCTGTTATTGCAATTATAATAATTCCAGAAATAAATTTACCTAGAACAATTGATGTAATACTTCTTGGTGAAGTCAATATTAATTGTTCTGTGCCATTTTTTCTTTCCTCAGCAAACATTCTCATTGTTAATATTGGTGTAATAAATGTTAGTACAGTAACCGCATTTCCAAATAAATATTCAAAATTTAGAGTATGTAATCTAAATACATTTGCATAGAAAAATAGACTAAATAATGCTAGGAATAGACCTATAAATGTATATCCAATTGGAGTTAATAAATAACTTTTTAATTCTTTTTTTATTATGGCAAACATTATTTATCACCTCCTTTATCTTTCTTATCATCATCTTTATCTTTTTTATCATCATCTTTAGATTTTTTGTCATTTTCTTTTGCCATTTTTTTAGATTCTTTTAATGCATTCTTTCTTGCTTTTTCTTCTTGTTTAGCTATACGCTTTGATTCGCGAGCTTCTTTTGCCTCAATCTCTTCTTGACGCAATTCTTCTATTTCTCTTTCATATTGAATTTTCTTAATTTCTTTTTGTGATAATTCTGGTCTATCACTTATCAATTGCATAAATGCATCTTCTAATGACGCTTCAACCTTTTTGCTTTCTAATATTGTAATATTTTTTTCGGCACATTTTGCAAATAATTGTTTTCTAATGTCATCTTTTGAATTAGTATTTACTCTATATACCATTGAACCGTCTTCTTTAGATTCAATAAATTCTATTGATTCAATATTATCAATTTCTTTATAGATATCAGGAAAAGCGTTATTTTCGTCTTCAACATTTACTTCTAGAATTTGATTGGTTTGAACTTTCTTTTCTAGATTTTCTGGTGTATCAATAGCCACTATTTCACCTTTATCGATAATAACAACTTTTTCGCAAATTTGACTAACTTCAGATAGAATGTGAGAACTTAGCAATACTGTATGGTCTTTACCAAAGGATTTTATTAATTCTCTTATCTCTATAACTTGTTTAGGATCCAAACCAACAGTAGGTTCATCCAATATTAAAATTTTAGGTTTGCTTACTATTGTTCCGGCCAAACTAACTCTTTGTTTGTATCCTCGAGAAAGGTTCTTAGTTAGTTTGTTTTGAACTTTTTCAAGTCCAGTTGCTTTGATGGCTTCATCAACTAATTGTTTTTTTTCTTTTCTTTTAACTTTCTTTAAGTCTGCCATATATGAAACAAATTCTTTAACAGTCAACTCATTATATAGTGGAACACCTTCAGGCATATATCCAATCATAGACTTAACTTTATTTGGCCTATCCTCAATGCTGTAACCATCAACTATTATCTGTCCGTCAGTTGGTTCGATAAATCCGGTAATCATATTCATTGTTGTTGTTTTACCAGCGCCATTTCTTCCTAAAAAGCCAACTATTTCACCATCTTTAACTTCAAAGCTAATATTTCTTACTGCATAGTAATTTCCGTAATTTTTTGTAATGTTCTTAATTTCTATCAAAGTTTTTTCCTCCTTATTTATGATTATTGATAATATTTTATTAACCTTAAAATAATCTTAATTTTGACTATTTGCATTTTAGCATAATTGATTTTGGATTTCAATTATTTATTTTAGCAATCAATGCTTTTATCTTAATGCCAGATTCCATAAACATTTTCTCATGTTCTGTTTCAATATTGCCATTAAATATATCATCATTGGCCAAATCATATGTTTTATTTATAATGGTAAAATTACTCTTTTCAAAATAAATTATTGATTCCTCAAAAAGCATATCGTCATCTGTTTTAAAATATATTTCAGCCTCTTTATTTAAGAATTGTTTATATTGTTCAAGTTGCCTTGGATGAGTTAGTCTGCGCTTATTATGTTTACCCCTTGGCCAAGGATTGCAAAAATTAATATAAATCCTGTCAATTTTATCTTTTTCGCCAAATACTTTTCCTATATATTCAATATTACTTCTAATAAGAAATATATTTGAAAAATTTAGATTTTTCAAATTGTACTCATATTCGATATTTCTTTTTGATAAACCTAACATAGCCTCTATCATATCGACTGCAATATAATTTATTCCTATATTAGAAGAGGCCAGTTTTGCAATAAATGTGCCTTTACCACATCCTAATTCTAAATGAATTGGATTATTATTATTAAATAATTCTCGCCATTTATTAAAATTATCATTTGGCTCATCAATATAAAAGCTACAATTAGCTAGTTCTGTAGCCGCCCACTTTTTTCTTCTAATTCTCATAATCTACCTTTTCTATATTAGTGTTTTGAATATGTATCTCTGTACATTTTAGAGCGTTTCACTTCAACACCATTTTGTCTATATACCCTATAGCTATCTACAACAATTGATTTTGCAGTATTTTTAACTGTCACAGTCTCTATAGAACAAGTTGGCTCGTTAGCATTTTTTAATCCATGGATAGTTATCTTGGCAATACCTCCACTAACTGATGCTTCAATTTTAATTGGGTACGACCTTCTATTTAAAAACTGAAAATCTGTTGACCCCCAAACTACTGTTGCATCATATCCAGCTTTTACATATGAGGGAACAAATTGATGATTACGTCTTTGCATTATTTCCATATCTGCAGCAACTGCAGCATTATAAAGTGTAGATGATATTTGACAAATGCCTCCCCCAAGTCCATCTACAACTTGTCCGTTAGAATAGATTGCGGCTTCTTTATATCCAGCAGCGACTGTCCTTTTACCTACTACCCTATTATAAGAGAAAGTTTCACCTGGCATTACTACTACTCCATTAATCTTTGAAGCTGCTAATTTTAAATTTGTTGTTCTTGCCGCATTACTTGCATAATATGATGTAGAGTATGAAGAAATTATATTTGGAAATGGATCATATCCTAAATCATGAACTGAAACTTTTGGAAATGTTAGTGATAATTGTATGTCATATTCTTCTAACTTAGGATTTTCCTCAATATATTTACTTACTGATGGAACATCAAAATCCACACCAGTAACTGATGCAAATACCGCATATGGTTCTCTAGTAAAATATGCATCCTTCACTTCAGCATACACTTCATCATGTATTTTTTGCACATCAATTCTGTCTGGATAAACTTTATATGTGGGTATAGATAATACTTTATCATTATAACTAATATCTTGTATGGTTTCTAATATATGATTCTTTAGTTGTTCTTTAAGAATGACTGCCCCATATTTTCCACTTGTAATAATAAGATGACTTTGTTCTTCAATATAATAACTATATTGTTCTAATTGATCAGGTAATCTTGATTGTATATCATCAATATATGAATCTAAAGCTTCTTCGTTATATACTAATATTGGATCTATGACTATGCCACCAACATTTGCAATTAAATATGATTTCATATCTCCAAAAATATTACCATCACGTCCGATACTCAATGCTTTATCTATAGCTGATTCTACATCAAATGAAGCCTCAATTTGTTCAACCTCAACATAGTATTGGATATTATTATAATCTAAAATAACTGTATCATTCATAATTTCATCTAATCCAGCATTTACTTTTTCTATTGCCTCCGATCTAGTTAAGCCTGATACATCGATATTTTTTATAAAAATCCCATTTGCGATTACGTCTTTGTTTTTAAAATGTCCATGTATTAATAATATACTTAATACAATTATTGATATAAATAAAATGAAAACTATTAGAAACACTTTCCACGTATTAGATTTAGATTTTACATATTCAACAAGCTCAGTATTTGTTATTCTTATTTGTGGTGAAGAATCATTATTATTTTTCATAATACTAAATTCCTTCTATCAATAAATATAAAATGGACTGCATTTAAGATACAGTCCATCTAAAATTATTCTAATTTTGATTTTACTAATGAATGATCACTATCGTCGCTTTCATCTTTATCTACTATAAAACATGTAGATATTGGTCTAGTCTTATGAGCACCAGAGCTATCTATTGGATCATTAACTATAGTATTATTTACAACTAAAACACTTGATGTACCACCATCTAAATTGGCAGCATTAATTGCACCATATCTTTCCATTACTTCGATTAAATCATCCATATCTGCGCCTAAGTTAGTAGCTGTTCTTCCATCTAGCACAAGGAATAATACAATTCCATCAGCTCTTTGTCCAATGGCTGTTCTAGGCGCATCACCCCAACCGCCATTACCAACTACAGAAGAGGCTTTACCATTTACAATCAAAAATGGTCCAAATGTTACTGCATCTCTAATCCCTGCATTTTTTGTTTGGGTTACTGTCATTCTTCCGCAGATAAAATTGTTATTTTCATCAAAACCTATAACACCGCCAGAACCGCTATATGATTTTTGCGTAATATATTTACCTCTTGATATTGTTATTCCTAATGGACTTCCTCCTGTACTATTAAAGTTAGGATCATCAAATCCACCACCATTTATAGCAATTAGCGCATTATTGGCCTCAGCCATCTCAACAACATATTGTCCTTTTACACCTAAATGAGCTGTTGCTACGGCATGTATTCTTTGAGGCTCGTAAACCGCTGTTAAATATCCAGAATAACCTTTTCCGTGAATTGGAATAATTTTATAGTCATTATTTTTAGGATCTCTTTCTAATATTTGTCTTTCATACTCATTGGCATAATTAGTAGTTTGTGCTCCAGTTGCACCTGTTATTAAATCTGTATTAGTAGACTCAGTTGATTCAACAACTTTATTTTTATTTAGAACATCTTGTATTGTTAAATCATCAAAGAACCAGGTGGCTAAATATTTATGAGTCATAGTAGTCATAGCTGTACTAACCCACCACTCTCTAAATCTACTATATGGACCATACATTAAAACCATACCCACAATAATTCCTAATGTACCTAATCTAATCATGTGTGTAAAAAAGATTTTAACTTTATCGCTTGCAGAATACTTCTTTTTTTCTTCTTGCTTTTTATTTTTTCCTTTTTTCTTTCCTCTGTTATCTGTTTTCATACTATTTCTTTCAAGTAAATCATTTAATTCATCATAATTAAAGACTATTGTTTCACCAATAATGTTTTCTTGTTCTTCATAATCATCTTCTTCATCATCTTCAATCTCATTCAAGTCAACACTATCATCTTCATCTTCTTCATAATTCACTTCATCTTCTTCATAAATATCTTCTGCAATAGAAAGATTTTGCATTATTTCATCTTCTTCGTCACTATAGAAATCTTTAATTTTATGCTCGTTTGACTCGGTTGATCCCTTTTTTGTTTTTCTGGTCCTCTTACCGGTCGAAGCTTTATATCTTGATGTTTGTGGCTTTTTAGCTTTGCTTCTTTCCTCGTCTAATTTTCTTTCAATAGAACTTTTTCTCATATTCTATATTTAATCTCCTTATAATTATCTAGTTTATTTTATAAAAAATTTAAGTAATTGTCTATACTTAAAAATCTATTTTGATGAAAATCTTACTTTAAATTTATTTAATATATCCATCACAAATCTGTCTTTTAATGCTATTAGAGCTACTCCATAAGTTATTGCTCCAGCAAATACTTGTATTATCATTGTTTTAACTGAAGTTTGTTTCATAACTACAAAAATCAACACACAAACAACGCCCATTATTATCGCTGATAATAAATATTTAAATGAACTAAACAATACATTTTTCAAACTAATTTCTTTTCTTACTATATATAATTGAATTATATCTATAGATAATTGAGAAACAACAGTCGCTATTGAAGCTCCAATTGATTCGTATTTTCTAATTAAAATGAAGTTTAAAATAAAATTAATAATTACTCCAAAGATAATCGAATTTGTATATTCTTTTTGCCTTTTGGTAGGTAATAAGTATTGAGTTCCCACAACATTTGCAATTCCTAATAAAAGAAGAATTGGACAGATAACTCGAATCAATAAAACTACCTTATCATATCCCTCTCCCAAAAAGAATGGTACAAAACTATTAGCAACACATGAAATTCCTATCATCATTGGAAAACTTAATAAAAAGGTAAAACAAAATGAATCCTCTATATATGCTATTATTTTTTTATTATCACCTTTTTCAAATGTGTTGGCTATTCTTGGAATCATAATAGTTCCGAGCGATGTCACAATTGTTATTAGCAGTCTTACTATTTTTTGAGCTTGTTCATAATACCCGGTTTCAGACTTATCAGAAACAATTTTTCCAATCATTGTTGTATCAAGCATTTTATATAATTGGTTTGATATTTGTGGAACAAATAACATAAGTATCGGAATTAAATGTTTTGTAGCGACAATTTTTCCAACCTTCTCGCCTCTTAAATATCTTGGCAAATATATCCATAAAGAAAGATTTCCAACCAAATCTGCTAATGAATAAATTAAAACAAATTTATATAAATCTGTTGCTTGCTTAACAAAAACAAATACTAAAGAAACAGCTACAATTCTTACTAATATATTTCTAATAACTGTTTTCTTAAACTCTTCCATACCCTGGAAAAACCAGCTAATATCAAATGCAGTTGCAATTAATTCTAACACTAAAATTCTATAGTATAATACATAATCTCCATGCCTCATAAAGCAAAAAGCATATATTAAAATCGAAATAGCCATCGTTATAAATCTTAAGATAATAATTTCATAAAAAATCCTATTTCTTTTTGATCTATTATCTTGATTATATGCAATTTCCCTTTGACCATATAGAGCTACACCTAATGATCCAAACAAATTAAAATATGTGCAAATAGAAAAAGTATATCCATATATCCCAATTCCAGTAGCACCTAATACTCTTGCTAAGTATGGAGTAGTAACAATTGGAAGTATTAATGTTAGTATTTGATATGATAAATTATATATATAATTTTTCATAATGCTTTTTTTTGCCATAAAAATCTCCTACTTTTATATTATAACCGAAAAATGTAATAAATCTATTAATAATCCACTAAACAAACCTATACAATATAATAATGATATAATTTTAAATGTATTTTTTAAATTCTTATTCATTTTGATAAGTACCAATAAACCAACACCTGCTCCAACCAATAAACCAGTCATCATTGCTCCAAATGAAATTAAGCTTTTTAAATATAATTGGGTTATAATGACTGATGCTGCACAATTTGGTATAAGACCAAGTATGCCACATGCAATATGTGAAAAAACAGGTTTGTTCGCAATTATAGATCTAATTGTATCTTCTCCAATATAATGAAATAGAGTATTCATAATTAGTGAAAAAATAAAAATAAAAAATAATATATTAATTGTATGCTTAATACTTGATACAAATAGGTTTTCTGATTCGCAATGACAATGATCGTGAGAACAAATATCACTATGAATATCAATATTTTCATCATTATGCTTAATTTTATGATAAACAAAATCTATAATCATACCGAAAACTATTCCGATAAAAGCTTTAAGTGCTAAAATCTCAATAATTGATATTATTGGAACATGCTCAGAGAAAAAAATTGGTAACATCTCATCTGATGTAGATAGATAAACTGAAATTAATGTGCCAACCGAAATAATCTTTGCTACATATAGGTTTGATGCGGATGCGCTAAAGCCGCATTGTGGAACCATACCCAATAAACCACCAATAGCAGGGCCTGCTTTCCCTGCTTTTTGAATTATTATTTTATTCTTATTTGTCATTTTATGTTCTATATATTCCATAATTAAATATGTAATAAATAGAAATGGTAAAATTTTCATACTATCTATAATAGTATCAACCAGTACATCTTTCATTTTAATTTCTTTCTATAATTTATTTTATAAGAGCTGGAATTAAATAAGTAATAATCATCATAATTAGACTTGCAAGAAACACCCCAACCATTGCTGCTCCAAAAGATTTCTTCTTATCCAACTCTAGAACAGATGCAATTAGACATCCTGTCCATGCGCCAGTACCTGGTAATGGAATTCCTACGAATAAAATTAAACCTAAGTAACCGTATTTTTCGATTTGGGCTTTGTTCTTTTCAACTTTTCCATCTAACCAATTTACAAATTTATTGAATGCAGATACTTTACTTTTTCTCATCCAATCCATAATTTTAGTAATAAATAATAAAATAAACGGAATTGGTAAAATATTTCCAATAATTGATATTACATACGCTGGCACTGGATTTAAATTTAGTAATCTCGCTGCAATAAGTCCACCTCTTAATTCTAATATTGGTAGTATCGAAATTATAAATACTAATAATTCCTTTCCATATTTAAGAGCAGCTAAGCCACCAAAAATTGCTAAAATTTTATCTACTAATTTATCTGCCACTTGAAATTCTCCTACTTTAAAAATAACCATTACATTATACTAATATGTTTAAAAAAAGTAAATATAATTCAAAATAATTATTTTAATTAGTAGACAAGAAAATTTTTTTATGCTATACTTTCGTTATGCCGATGTGGCGGAATTGGTAGACGCACCAGACTCAAAATCTGGCGGGAAACC